>JACCEE010953861.1_pt1 | contig 23632 bp, 18 predicted proteins | sample 7449931 | NCBI WGS metagenome assembly JACCEE01 (sample SAMN15323457, study PRJNA562643) | freshwater metagenome | isolation source: river surface water | place: USA:Blue River Watershed | collected 2017-08-19 | reverse complement strand
TCGATGCAATATTCGATGATGCTTTAACATCGCCGCATTCACCCATTGCCTGTAGTTTGTAAAAATAACGATTTAAGGCAATGTCTTTTTTCGTATCAATGAACTTAAATGGAGATTGAGTTATAACTGTATCTTTTCCAGCAAAAACATTATAGTTGCCATCGTATTTTGTAGCTCGTAATAATCTGAAATGTTTTATGTCTGCTGACATGTCAATAGTGAACGATAATTCAATACTGTCATTATTCAACGTAGTTGCGTAATTCGCATATAAAACAGAAGGTACTGTTTGTACGTCAACATGGCTGCATGTTTTATTCGATGTAGAAATATGTTTTGCGCCTTTAGAATCGGTAAGCTCAGCTTCAATATAATAACAACAATCACCAATTTGACTAGACAAATAATGTGTATAGTTTGTATCTGTTGAACTAAGGTTAACTAGTTTCGTTTTAACATTATTAATAAAAGCGTAAACTGAATATCTTTGAACTGTTACACCGGGGCCATTATATTTGGTCCAACTTATTTTCATTGCTTTGGGACAATGCTGAAATGTACTTTTCGCAAATATCGTTGTATGATATTTTGATAAATTTGTACTTCCATTTCCATTTATATAGGCATCGCAAGAAAACGATAGTGGTTTATCAACGGTTGTTGATCCAATTGCTTTGAGGCTTGCTACATTTACAGAAAAAGTGCCATCGTTGTTTTGAGTATATGACTTGAATGGTACTCCTTTTAATGGTGAATATTGCGTAATATATTTCAAATTCATTGAATCGATAGCCGATTCTGGACTTTTATACCACGAAATAGAAATATCGTTTGTCATCGGATCAATACTTACAAACGAAATGCTTGGTGGCTGAATTTGCGCCATTGCATTCAGTCCTAATAAAATTGAACTAATAGTTCCCCAAAATAGTTTTTTCATATTAAATATCAATGATTTATCCTGCTACTATTTCATACATTGATGCAGCATCCAAATACATTGATGCTGTATCACAAATTTGCTTTGATGTTATATTTTTTATTGTCGAAATAAACGAATCGTAATATTCATAAGTAAAATCATATTCAAGCATTGTTTTCAAAGTATCTGATAACGCAAATGGTCCATCAAAGTTCCGTAAAACATTACCCATCATATAGTTTTTTACAATTTCAAGTTCTTTATCTGGAGCCTTTTCTGTTTGAATTCGTTTTATTTCGTTATAAATTTCAATTAATGCTTTTTCTTTATATGGTTTTCCAACTTCGGTTGCTATTACAAAATATCCAGCACTTTTATTTGATATCAATCCAGAACCAATACCATATGTAAAGCCTTTGTCTTCTCGAATATTTGACATCAATCGTGAACCAAAGTAACCACCTAAAATGGTATTTACAATTTGTAGTTTATTAAAATCACTATGGTATTTATTGATTGTTGTTTTCCCAATTCTGATAGCTGATTGTAATGCGTCTTTCTTTTCAATATAAATATGATTATTCGAAGCTGGTTCAAAAGCTTTATCCATCGTTTCCGATGTTTGAGTTTTACTCCAATCAATATCGCCGAAGTGTCTGTTTAATAAATCATAATATCCATTCTCTATTTTACCTGAAATTATAATTTTACAGTTTTCGCAACAATAATATTTTGCATGAAAAGATCGGATATTGCTCGTATTTATTTTATCAAAATCTTCAACATCGGGGTACATTCCATAGGGATGTTTTTTCCCAAACAACGATCTCGAGAAATGTTTTTGTGCTAAAATTTCTACTTTTTGATTATCGATAATAAATTGTTGTTTCCGTTTATTATTGAATGTTTCAAACTCTTTTTCGGGGAAAAGAGGATATTTTATAACTTCCTGTATTAATTGAAGTGTTTCATCTAAATACTTTGTTAATGAATAAATTGTAATAGTAGATGTGTGTTTTTGTGTGTTATAATAAATGTACGATCCAAAGAAATCTAATTTTTCTGCAATTTCTTCTGCTGTACGAAAAAGCGATCCTTCGCAAAGCATAGATATGGTTGAGTTTGCCAGCATCGGAAATATTTGATACCAATCTCCTGCTTCGAAAATTAAGTCAATTTTTACTAAATCATAATTTCCTGCATTAATCGAATATACTGTAATTCCGTTTGATAGAACTCGTTTGTCTGCTTTTACAATATCTATTTTGTCGAAAACCTTGAATTCTGGTTCTTTTTTTCTATCTAAAATATTCATTGTGGTAGATAATAAAGGGTTGAACTGTTGTTTTCAACAAATAATTCATTTGCAATTCGTTTAATATCAATAGTCTGAACTTTTGCATAATTTGAAAATTCAGAGTTTACTAAATTAGCATCTCCAAATAGTTCATATTTAGCAATATTCATAGCTTTATTTAAAATATTAGTTTCGCTAAATTGTATTGTAGATTCTATTTTATTTTTAACTTTTGATAGTTCGTAATCAAATATAAAACCGTTTTTTAATTTTTCAATTTCTTCGTTAATTGCTTTTTCTGCTTCAAAAATATCAACTCCATTCATTGCATTTCCTGAGAATACAAATAAACCTTCTTCCATTTCTCCGGTTATATAAGCGTTGATGTCACTGAATAATTTTTTCTCTTGAACTAATTTCTTGTATAAACGTGATGACTTTCCATTTGAAAGTATATCTGAAATTAAATCGGTTGTATAATAATCGTTATCCAATCGTTTACACATTTTAAATGTTTTGTATATCGACGGATATGGAACATTACGATGAACTGTTAATTCTCGTTTTTCCGTTTGAAGTGGTTCTTGGGGGATATTTCGATATGGAACTTTTCTTCTTTCAATAGGGCCAAACCATTTTTCTGCCAACAACTTAACTTGATTTACTGAAATGTTTCCTGAAATAGAAAGTACAGCATTATTGGGTGCATAGTAGCGATAAAAAAAATCTTTAACATCGTTTAATGTTGCTTGTTCAATATGGCTTATGTCCTTTCCGATTGTCGCCCATTGATACGGATGTTTTTTATATGCTAATGGGCGAAGCAGTAACCATGTATCTCCATATGGTTTATTCAAATATCGTTGTCGAAATTCTTCACAAACAACATTTTTTTGGATATCTAAATTACGTTGCGAAAAGTCGAGGCAAAGCATTCGGTCGCTTTCCAACCAAAAAGCTGTTTCGATATTCTCTTTGGGTATTGTAATATAATAATTTGTAATATCGGTGTTTGTAAAGGCATTATTTTCGGCTCCAACACGTTGTAATGGTTCATCGAAATTTGGGATATTTTTCGAACCTCCAAACATTAAATGCTCAAATAGATGTGCAAAGCCTGTTTTGTCGGGATTTTCATCTTTCGAACCCACATCATAGAGCATATTGAATGCTATAAACGGAGTTGTTTTATCTTCGTTTACAACAACCGTTAAACCATTATCTAGTGTAAATTTTTGTATATCAATCATGTAAAATCAATTAAAAGCTAAATTTTGAAGACGTTAACTCTTTAAGTGCCAATTGGTATTCTTCAATAATTTCTTTAAAAATAGCGTCAACTGTTTTTATTTCTTTGATGTTAGCAGCTATTTGTCCTATTTCAATTTCACCTTCAGGTAAGTTACCTTCAAATATAGCTTTTTTTGCTCTACCTTTACCTAATAATGCTTTTAAATCTTCAATAGTTGCACCTTTTTCTTCCAATTCGGCAACTTGTTTTGAAAATTCATTTCGTAATAATCGAACCGGTGCTAGTTTTTTTAAAATTAAGACGCTGTCGCCTTCTGTTGATTCCAATACTCTTTGTTTAAATGCTTCGTGAGCTGAAGATTCAGCCGAAACAGCAAATCGCGACCCAATTTGTACGCCTTCTGCACCAAGAGCCATAGCTGCTAGCATGCCTTTTCCGGTTCCTATTCCTCCTGCAGCAATAAGTGGCAGTGAAGTTGCTTTACGAACAAGTGGTGTTAGAACCAAAGTTGTTGTCTCTTCTCTTCCATTATGACCTCCAGCTTCAAAACCTTCACATACAATGGCATCAACACCTGCTTCTTCACATTTTTGTGCAAAAGTTGAATTTGAAACGACATGAGCAACCGTTATACCATTGTCTTTTAGAATGCCTGTATATTTCTTGGGAGAACCTGCTGATGTAAAAACAATTTTAACGTCTTCATTTATAATAATATCTATCAGTTTATCAAGTTCGGGATACAACAGCGGAACATTTATTCCAAATGGTTTATTGGTTGCGTCTTTTGTCTTTTTAATATGCTCAAGTAAAACATCCGGATGCATACTTCCAGCACCAAGCAATCCTAAGCCTCCTGCATTACTAACAGCTGATGCTAATCGCCAACCACTACACCAAACCATACCTCCCTGTATAACAGGATATGTGATATTAAAAAGTGAACAAATTCTATTTTCCATTATCTACGATATTTTTTTACAAATGTACTATTTTATTGATTTTTTAATGAAAATAGTTTCGCAAACTATAGAAATATTTTAAAGATATGCTACATTTGCAATAATGAGTATAAATAGATAATGTAACATGAAGATACGATACATCATTGCTTTTCTCTTATTAGCTCCCTTTGCATCATTTGCGCAAAAAAGTTTAGAAAAAGCAGATAAAGCTTTTGCAGAAAGCGAATATTCAAAAGCTATAGAACTCTATAAAAGTATTTTTACCAAAATAATGGAAGACGTTGATTTAAAAGGACGTGTTGCATATAATGTCGGATATTCATATCGTTGTCTGTCAAAAGCTGATTTAGCCGAATTATGGTTAGGAAAAGCTGTTGAACTACAATATAAAAATCCCCTGTCCTTCTTGTATTATGCCGATGCTTTAAGAACTAATGAAAAATATGATGAAGCAATTGAACAATATTTAAATTATAAAAAAGCAGTACCCGATGATGAAAGAGCACAAGCTGGGTTAAAATCTTGTCGAGTAGCAAAAAAATGGAAAATCAATCCTGGTAAATATAAAATCGTAAACAATGCGTTTATCAACTCAATTTATAGTGATTTTTCTCCTATTTATTTGGATTCAGCTCAAAATAAAATGTTGTTTTCATCTAGTAATGGTGATTCAACATCTATGATAAATGAAGCTACCAATCAGCCATTTACCGATTTATATATTACAACAAAAGACTCTTCTGGAGCTTGGAGTTCACCACAATTATTCGATGGGTTTAATACAAAGGCCGATGAAGGTACTCCTACTATAAGTTCCGATTTTAATGAAATCTTTTTTACACGTTGCGAATTTGCTGAACATAAAGCTGCAAATTGTCGAATCTATACATCATCGAAAGCTGGAGATGCATGGTCGCAACCAATAATGATGAAAATACTTAGCCTTCGTTATGATTCATTTATGGTTGCTCATCCTGCAATATCACCAGATGGTTTGAAGTTGTATTTTGTATCGAATATGCCTGGTGGTTTTGGCGGATATGATATTTGGTATATTGAACGAAAAACAACTACAGATAAATGGAGCGAACCTATAAATGTTGGTGATGTAATCAATACACGAGGAAATGAAATGTATCCTTACGTTCGAAAAGATGGCGTATTCTATTTTTCTTCTGACGGTCATCATGGTATGGGGGGATTGGATATGTATCGAATAAACAAAGATCCCAAAGGAAAAGATCAAATTGTAAATTTGATGTATCCCATGAATTCTTCAGGAGATGATTTTGGTATTGTTTTCGAAAATGGACTAGAACGTGGATTTTTATCTTCAAATCGTAAAGGTTCAAAAGGTTATGATGATATCTGGCAATTTTCGTTACCTCCGTTGAAGTTTGAAATTCAAGGACATGTTAAAGATGAAAACATGGGTACACCTATTGTTGGTACAAAAGTAAAACTGATTGGAAATGATGGAACCTCGCTTGAAGTCGAAACCGATGTTACGGGATCGTATCATTTTGATCTGAAACCCAGTACCAATTATGTTTTATTAGTAACACAAAAAGGGTATTTAAACGGGAAAGCAAAAATATCGACTGATGGATTAGAAGAATTAAAAGATTTTAAAGTTGATATTTTCATGTCTGCCATCGATATTCCAGTTGAATTACCTAACGTGATGTATGATGTAGGTAAATGGGATTTGCGTCCAGAATCTATCGTTTCATTAGAAAAAATGGTTGAAATCATGAATGATAATCCAACGATTATTATAGAGCTCAGTTCTCATACCGATTTTCGTCCATGGGCAAAAATGTCGAATAAAGAATTATCTCAAAAAAGAGCTCAATCTGTAGTTAATTTTCTCATTTCAAAAGGTATCGATTCAGCACGTTTGGTAGCCAAAGGATATGGCGAAACACAACCTCGCATTGTCGATAAAAAGATTAATTTTCAATATCCAAATATACCAATCGGTACAGTATTGAATAAATCGTTTATAGAAAAACAACCTGCTGATAAACGTGAAATTTATCACCAAATCAACAGACGTACTCAATTTAAAGTTTTATCAAGTAATTATACAAAGCAATAAATATGTCTACACCAGTAGAATCAAGATACTTGCAACGTGGAGTTTCGGCAGGTAAAGAGGATGTTCACAATGCAATTAAAAATATAGATAAAGGATTATTTCCTCAAGCATTTTGCAAAATAGTGCCCGATTATTTAACAGGTGATGGAAACTATTGTACCATTATGCATGCCGACGGAGCCGGAACCAAAAGTAGTTTGGCATACATGTACTGGCGTGAAACGGGAGATTTATCTGTTTGGAAGGGTATTGCACAAGATGCAATCATCATGAATATTGATGATTTACTTTGTGTTGGTGCTATTGATAATATATTACTTTCATCGACTATTGGACGTAATAAACGATTGATTCCGGGAGAAGTAATTGCTGCGATTATTAACGGAACCGAGGAAGTATTACAGTTATTACGTGACAATGGAATTGGAATTTGGAGTACTGGAGGTGAAACTGCTGATGTGGGCGATTTGGTTCGAACAATCATTGTTGATAGTACGGTAGTTTGTCGAATGAAACGCGATAATGTAATATCTAATCATAACATAAAATCAGGTGATGTAATAATTGGGTTGTCTTCGTACGGAAAAGCTCATTACGAGAGCCAATATAATGGCGGTATGGGAAGTAATGGACTGACTTCTGCTCGGCATGATGTTTTTAATAATTATTTGGCACAGAAATATCCAGAAAGCTACGATACAGGTATTGATGCTTCTGTTATATATACAGGAAATTATAAGCTAACAGACACGATTTCAAGTCTTGGAATTGATGCAGGTCAATTAGTGTTATCACCAACGCGAACTTATGCACCAGTGATTAAAGCTATTCTAAATGAAATGCGGAATGATATTCATGGAATGGTGCATTGTTCAGGAGGTGCTCAAACAAAAGTGCTTCACTTTGTTAATGATTTACATGTTATAAAAAATACATTATTCCCTATTCCACCATTGTTTAATATTATTCAAGAACAATCTGGAACATCATGGCAGGAAATGTATAAAGTTTTTAATATGGGACATCGTTTTGAATTATATACACAAGAATCAAAGGCTCAAGACATTATATCAATAGCACAATCTTTTGGTATAGATGCACAAATAGTTGGGCATTGTGAAGCATTTTCCGGTAAAAAAGTTACCATTACTTCAGAAAAAGGTACATTCGTTTATTAATCCTTTTGAAAACTACTCATGGAAGATCAAAATTCGAAAATTAAAATCCTTGTTGTTATCGAAAATAAAATTCAGGGATCTTTTATTGAAAGTTTTTTCGATACAGAAAAATATTCAGTATCAAAAATATTTCATGGAATAGAAGCTTTTGAATATTTAAAATCCAATGAAGATCTTTCTGAGATAGTTATAATGAGTTATCAACTTCCGGAAATGGATGGCTTGGAAATTATGAAGCAAGTTAAACTAAATGGGAAAGAGTATGCTTATATTTTCTTAACAGCCGACAAGACAGTAGAACGAGCTATAGAAGCTATGAAATCGGGAGCTGTGGACTTTATTCCAAAATCAAGTAGATTAAATGAAGATTTACCTCCTATGGTTGATAAAGCATACGAGTTTCAACGTCGCAAGCTTGATCAGGAACGAATTAAAAAAGAACTTGATGAAAAAAACAAGGAATTGATTAAATTATCGATTGTTGCTCGAGAAACGACCAATGCGGTATCTATTTTTAATTCAGAAAGTTGTTTAGAATGGACCAACGAAGGTTTTGATAAATTATTCAAAAAGGTTTATTGTGAAACGAAAGAACTTTTCCATAAAAGTATTTTTGATATTAGTAAAAATCCGGAAATTCAATCGATTGTTGAAAATTGCATAAAAGACAAAACAACAATTTCGTTTACTACAGAAATTCAAGTAGATGAAGAATCAAAAATGTGGATTCAAACAGCCTTAACACCTATTATAGATGAAGAAGGCAATTTGTTTAAATTAGTATCAATTGATACCGATATAACCGAAATAAAATTGGCAGAACAAGAAATTTTGAAACAGAAGGAAAGTATTACCAATAGTATTTTATATGCCGAACGAATTCAAAAAGCATTACTTTCTTCAAGCGAAATTTTGAAAAATCACTTTAAAGATTATTTCATTCTTTTTAAGCCAAGAGATATTGTTAGTGGAGACTTTTTTTGGTTTAAAGAAAGTCCTGATAATAAAAAACTATTTATTTCAGCTGCCGATTGTACAGGGCACGGTGTTCCCGGAGCATTTATGAGTATGCTAGGGATGAGTGGTTTAAATCAAATTTCTCAGTCTTTATTTCATGAAGAAATGTTTTCTTCTGATAGTATGTTGAATAAATTACGGAATTTTATTATTAGTACATTAAATCAAACCGGAAAATCGGGAGAGGCTGCAGATGGTATGGATTTGGCTCTATGTATGTTTGATTTTGATAATAAAACATTACAATATGCGGGTGCGAATAATCCTTTGTATTTGATTCGGAACAGAGAATTAACGGTTTATAATGCCAACAAAATGCCTATTGGTATTCATAAAAATGCTGATGTTCCTTTTTCAAATAATGAAATAAAATTAGAAGACAACGATTTGTTTTATATATTCTCCGATGGATATATTGATCAATTTGGTGAAAATAAGATGAAGTTCTTTTCTAAGAATTTTAAGGAACTGTTAGTGAGTATTCAAGATTTACCCATGGACGAGCAAAAACAAATTCTGGAACAAAAGCATATTGAATTTAAAGGAAAAGGAAAACAAACTGACGATATTTTAGTAATTGGAATAAGATATTAAATAAAAAAAGCGACAATCTTTGTCGCTTTTTTTATTTCTTAATAACTAATCATTTCGAAGGGGACCTCTACAATTTCAGAATAGCCCTCACCTGCTTCAAGCATATCTTCATCAACTTCAAGATAATACCATTTGAATTTGACATCAGCTCCATTGTTGCAAATATCTTCAAACTTCGACATTATATCCATCAACATTTTAGATGATGCTGTATTGAAATATTCCATTTTAAATGAAACAACAGTTTCTTTATTTGGTTTCTTGCCATATTCATCAATCCATGCTAAAATGGGAGAATAAAATGCAGCAACGTTTTCAGGCATTGATTTTCCGCTAAATTCAAATATGTTTGCACCAGCATCTAATGTTACGTTTGGTGTATCTTCTGTTCCTTTTAATTTAATTGCATCCATAATATATTGTGTTTATTAATGTTTTATTCTTGTAATTGTTGATTTTAAAATAAAGAAGAAGTTGCCATCTTCAAGTGCATCAAAATGATATTCAAGCTTATTGCCTGTTTTTTTTATCATATCAATCAGACCTAAACCAGCACCACCTTTTTCAGAAATTTGCCCTTCTTTCAGTTTCTTAAAGTATAATTCTTTCAATTTGTCTTTATCTAAGCTGTTGAGATAATCCAATTTTTCGGTTAGTTCATTCTTCTTTTGAGGATCGACAGTATTACCACTAATGATGTTATAAGAATCATCATCGCGTCCAACTATAAAAATCCCATTTCCTGAAAAGGCATTTTCTGCTTTTTCAATATCATCAGCATGTTTACAGATATTTTGCAGACATTCAACCATGACATGATATACTTTTTTTCTTACGGAATCATCTTCACTTACTTTACCCATATTTTCATCGGCCATCGATGTAAATGTCTTTGTAATCTGATGATTTACTTCTCCTTCGTAAATAAGTGTAAATCCGCGTGTTAGCATGTCCTGATATAGGGCATAAACACTTTCGAGATGGGTTCCTTTGTTTTGCATGCTACGTCATTATTAAAAATGTAGGTGAATATACAACTGTTTTTTTGAAAAAAGGTTAATTATTGTGTGATTTTGCAAGTTGAATTGCGTATGACGCAATTTCATCTAAAGGTAATATTTTATTGGCTGCACCAAGCTTAATTGCTTCTTTGGGCATTCCAAAAACGACACAGGAATTTTCGTCTTGAGCAATTGTTTTTGCTCCTGCATCTTTCATTTCTAAAAGTCCTTTTGCACCGTCATCGCCCATTCCTGTCATTATTATTCCAATAGCATTTTTACCTGCAAAACGTGCTGTTGAACGAAATAATACATCAACTGCAGGACGATGTCTGTTAACCAATGGTCCTTCTTTGACTTCAACATAATATTTTGCACCGCTTCGTTTTAACAACATATGAAAATTTCCAGGTGCTATAAGTGCGCGTCCATTAATTACTGTATCACCATCTTCAGCTTCTTTTACTGATATTTTGCAAGTTTCATTTAATCGATCGGCAAATGATTTAGTAAACTTTTCGGGCATATGCTGAACAATTACAATTCCCGGAGAGTCGTGAGGTAAGGCTTCTAAAAATACCCGTAGCGCTTCTGTTCCGCCTGTTGATGCTCCAACTGCAATTACAACGTCAGTTGTTTTAATCATACTTGTTTGTGTTGGTGCTGCTGCAATAACAACATCAGCCGAATATTTGGGTTGTACAGTCATTGCTGTTGGCATATCTGATACAATTCTACGTTTTACTCGGGCTTTTGCAGCTGCTTTAACTACATCGCAGATACGAACTTTTGAATCTTCAATAAATTGTTTCGTATCCATTTGTGGTTTTGTAATGATTTCGACAGCTCCATACTCTAATGCTTTCATTCCTGTTTCAGTTCCATGAGCTGTAAGGCTTGAAATAACAACAACCGGTATTGGGTGTTGAGTCATGATTTTACGCAAAAAGGTAAGCCCATCCATTTTGGGCATCTCTATATCAAGGGTGATTACATCAGGAACTTCTTTTGCTATTTTTTGCGCAGCATAATACGGATCGGCAGCTGTTCCAATTATCTCTATCGACGGATCGGATTCAAGAATTGAAGCAATGGTTTGACGTACTAAAGCAGAATCATCAACTATTAAAACTTTAATTTTATTTTCCATATATTGGGTAGAACTTATGGATTAGTGCCTAGTGTTTTTTCTATGAATTTGTGTAAAACTTTTCCCGAATCAGTATAATAAATAATCTTTCGACCTAATTTCCCTCCTAAACTTAAACTCACAATTGGAATGTTTAAGTCTGTGAGCATTTCTTTGGCTATTTGAATGTTTCGTTCTCCAATATTGAATGATGAAATTTTTGTATCAATTATCTCACCTCCACCAAATACTTTTGCCGTTATATTAGCTTTATTACATCCCAATTCGAGCATGCGTTGAAGTAGTTTCTCAATTGCAATATTGCCATATTTGGGGGTTGCTAAACCTTGTCCATTCCATAATGGCAACATATAATGATTAATTCCTCCAATTTGTTTCACATTATCCCACATGCAGACAGCAACACACGACCCCAAAACAGTGGTGACCTCGAATGGCGTATCGCTTGCAAAGAGAGCTGCCGGATATAGATAATATTTATCCATGAAGTTAATTATTAAAATAACATTCCATTTTCATCAATTGCTTCGCCTGTTGGTTCTTCATCAACAAACGATTCTGGAATTTCAATAGTAAATGTAGCTCCGTTGTCTGTTTGACTCTCAACAGATATTTGACCATCGAGAAAATCGACTAAAGCCTTTGCAACCGAAAGACCTAAACCATATCCACTAGCTAGTGTATTAATCGTATTATCAAGGCGTTTAAATCGATCAAAGATGACTTGCACTTTCTCCGGTTCTATTCCAATTCCATAATCTTTTATAGATATGATAATGGTTCTATCAATGTTTTTTGCAAAAATTTCGACTTTCCCTCTTTCTTTGCTAAATAGTATTGCATTATTAAGCAAATTGGAAAGTATTAATGTTAATTTTCCTGGATCGGTTTTTAAGGTAAAATCTTCGGTTATTTCACTGGTATATTCTATTTCGATTTTTTTCTTTGCTGCACTTTCTATGTATGAATCGATAAGTGATTTAATTGTATTTTGAATATTTACAGTATAGATTTGTGGCAGAGTCTCTCCTGCTTCGAGTTCTGCAGCAGCAAATATGTTTTTTAGCTGAAAGTCAAGAAAAAAAGCTTCACCATGAATTAATGATGCGTTTCTTTTTGCCTTTTCTAAATCATTCATCGAAAGAATTTGTTTCGATAAATTGATAATAGAAGTAAAAGGATTTATAATTTCATTTCTAATATTTGAAATAAAATGACTTTTAAGCGCTTCAGACTCTTCTAGTTTTTTATTAACGATTTTTAATTGTTCTGTTAATTCTTCTAGTTCTGCAAAGGCTTTTTTGTTTTCAACTAACCTTTTGTCTAGTTCATTTATTAGTGAGCTGTCGGTTATCATAGGCTTTAGTTTTAAAAGTTAGTTTCTTAATTTTAAGGCTAACGAAGTTGTTATTTGAAAGGTTTCCTTTTTTTTATATTTTTTTAAACACTGTTGGTTTTATATTTTGTAATGGTAAATTCATACCTGCTATTGATTCCGAATGTCCCAAAAATAAATAACCTCCAGTTTTTAATTTTGAACACAGTTTTGATATTACCTTTTCTTGTGTATTGTGATCAAAATATATAATTACATTTCTACAAAAAATGATATCAAAAACCTGATTTACATTATAACTTTCATCCATAAAGTTAAGTCTGTCGAATGTTATTTTATTACGTAATTGCGGCACAACTCTTACTGTATGGTTTGATGGATCTTTGCTTTTCAAAAAATATTTTCTTTTATATTCCAACGGCACATCGTTTACTCTCGAAATGGGATAAACAGCATCTAATGCAATTTTAAGAATTTTTGTTGAGATATCGGTTGCTAACATTTTATAATCCGCTATAATTCCTTTTTCGATTGCTTCCGATAACACAATAGATAGTGTATATGGTTCCTCTCCACTGGAGCATCCGGCGCTCCAAATATTGATAAAGTTTGAGCTTTTGCTTGCCAGTTCTTTGAGAATAAATTGATTCATGTATTCGAAGTGCATTGATTCTCTGAAAAAATCAGTTTTATTAGTGGTTACAACATCGAACATGTGTACCATTTCGTGGATTTTTCCTTCATGACTGAAAACATAGTCAATATAATCTTTAAAGTTGGTCATGTTGAGTTCGCGAAGTCGTTTTTGTAATCGACTTTCTAACATTACCTTTTTCATTTCAGGCAGCTTTATTCCTAGTTCATTATAGATAAATGAGCTTAAGCGTTGAAATTCCGGCATTGTTAATTTACAATCTAATATTTTAAAATCGTTTGCTGCCATAATAATTGTTTTTGAAGTTCATTAATGAATTAAAATTTTTCTAATTCTTCTTCTTCGAATGTCATTTCGAAATGATATTTTTTATCTTGTTTATTACATAACTCTAATTCCTTGATATTCTTAATTATTAGTATTATACGTTCAATAAGTTCTCGAAGTTCTTTTGAGTGTGGTGAATCGATTTTACCACCTTTTTCTATAAAATTGACAATTTGTTTTAATGCTATTTGGATATTTCGTCGTATTTCTTCTTTTCTGATTTTTCTGCTTAAATCGTATTTATCGACTAATTCCATTGATACTTGTAAAGAAATGATATCTACAATGTTAATAACCTCATCTTCAAGAATATCTTCGAGTTCATTTTTATTACTTAAATTCAAATTGTTTATTTCGAGCTGTAATCTTCTTATTTCCAGTACTTTTTTGTATCCTTTTAATACTTGAACTGCTGAATATGTTAATGCTTTTATTGCTTCTGGTTCTAAATTAAAGGTAATTGTTTTTGAACTGATTTCGCTTACAAATGTCGGTTTTATTGTTTCGCATGTTAAGTACATAAATGACATCAGAATTCGATTCCATATTCTACTAAATTTTTCGAGTATACTGAGATGTTGGAAAAAAGTTCCTTCTTCGAAACTTATGTATAAATGACTATAATTAAGTCCTTGGTCATCAGATTGATGTTCGTCCGAATTAAATAAAATTGTTCCTAAACTTTTCAGTAGTGATGTTAATTCTACAACGAGCGAGTCATAATCATTAATGATTTGTTCGATTTCTTGAGCTTGTTCAAATGGTTTGTCTTTGAATGTGACAAATACTTGTTGTAAGCGTTTAATGGCTTTTTTGCCTAATAAATCGTTTTTGTTAAATTTCTTAATAAATTCAACTTGAATGTCGCTCCAGCTTTCTTGAGAAAATTCGGTATGAATGCGTGTTATTATTTTCTTTTTATCTTCAACAACTTGAATTTCGTCGTCAGAATCTGATCCTGATGCAATACTGTATAGCTGATTTGCAAGTGTTTGATAATGTAACAATAGCAATTTGTCAGCAATCATTTTTTTTATGCTTTCGAGTGTTTCGGTAAGTTGGTAAAGATTCATGTTTTTACATATAAAAACCTCAAAATGGATATTTAGGTATCATTTCGATGTTTCATAAAGGAATTTTATTTTAGTCCATTGTTTTTAAAACATTGGACATATTTTCTGTCAGAAATTAAAATATGATTTTTTAGCCAGTTAACAAGAAAGTTCATGATATCCATAGACATTCCCATTTTCCCTGATTCAAAATCTCTTTTCAGATTTTGAACTTCTTTTACGAGTTTTGCATGTTCAATTTTGTGTGCTTCACTACTTTCATATTTATATTGGTCGAAGTATTTTTCTTCGGTTTTAAAGTGTGTGGCAGTATAATTTATGAGTTCATTAAATATAGTACCCATAACGTCTTTACTTTTTCCTGACTTCATTGCATCATTTAACTTGTTAATTAAGTCAACAAGTTTTTTGTGCTGCATGTCTATTTCTGAAATCCCAATAGAAAGAGAATCGTCCCAATTTACTAATGCCATATGCGAAATATTAAATTAAGAATTACAATAAACCATTTTTATTAAATAACTCGGTGTATTTTCGATCTTCAATCATTATATGATTTTTAAGCCAGCTAACCAAAAAGTTAAGAACTTCAATAGATGTTCCTAATTTACCGTTTTGTATATCTGTTTTAAAGTTTTGAACTCTTCTTTCGAATTCGGCATGAAGTGCTTTATGAGCTGCCGTATGTGCGTAACCGAACTTTTCAAATTGTTGTTCTTCAAATCTGAAATGTGTTGCGGTATAGTTTGCAAGACCATTTATTGTAGTAAACACTACTTCTTTCGATTTTCCTGATTTCATTGCATCATTCAAATCATTAATTAATTGAATTAATTTTTTATGTTGATTATCAACCTCCGATACGTTTACGCTAAGAGAGCTATCCCAGTTTACTAGTGCCATATTTAAATAGTTTAAAGGTTTGAATTACTAATTTATGAATAATTTCTCTATTTCTACTTTGTGTTGTTATTTTTTGTTACGAATGTTTTTAAAAACTTTCATAATCGGTATCGGTTAATGTATTTTTGGGGTTCAGAAATGAATTGGTGTTTGATGTTTTAATTGATTTTGGGGGAGTTGATGTAAGTTTTTTTATTGATGAAATATTTGGTTTTTGATTTATTTTAATGCTTTCGTTCACTTTAAAGTAGCTTACGAGTTCTCTTAAATTATCTGCCTGACTCGAAAGTTCTTCTGATGATGTTGCCATTTCTTCGGCTGCCGCTGCATTTTGTTGTGTTACTTTGTTCAATTGATTGATTGCATTGTTAATTTGCGATGCACCGGAATTTTGTTCTATACTGCTAGCTGCAATTTCTTGAACGAGTTTAGCTGTTTTTTGAATATCTGGTACGATTGATTCCAGCATTTTACCTGATTTATCGGCAGTTTCAACACTTGTTTTGGTGAGTTCGTTTATTTCGTTAGCAGCGCTATGGCTTCTTTCTGCTAGTTTTCGAACTTCGGCAGCAACAACGGCAAAGCCTTTTCCATGTTCACCGGCACGTGCTGCTTCTACAGCTGCATTGAGTGCTAATATGTTGGTTTGAAATGCAATATCTCCAATTATTGAAACTTTTTCTGCAATGAGTTTCATTGAATGGATGGTTGTATTGAAATTGTTGTTTCCTACAAATATCTCATCAGCTGCCTTTGTTGCAATTTTTTCTGTTTGCTGTGCATTGTCGGTATTTTGGTAAATGTTTGAAGCCATTTGTTCCATCGAAGATGACACTTCTTCTGCTGCTGATGCTTGTTCTGATGCTCCTTGTGATAAATGTTGAGAGTTTTCACTCATTTGTAGACTCGCATCTGCAATATTATCGCATGATAATTGCACTTCGGTAACAATTTTACTGATTCCAGCAACCATTTCTTGTAGTGCCTTTATTAAATCATCATTTTCGGAGCGAACGTTTAATTCTGTGGTTAAGTCACCATTTGCTATTTGTTTGGTTTTTTGTGTTATATCTTGCATTACATCAACCATTTTTATAAACGATTTCATAAGCTCATCGTTAGCCGATCGAGGTTGTAATGCTATATTTAAGTTACCTTTTGATATTAAATGAGCACTTTGTGTAATTGAGTTCATTGCTTCAATTAATATATTCACGTTATTAATGATGAGATTAAAATCGCCTTTAAAATCATCAGTAATACGCGATGGCAAATCACCTTTGGCAATTCTGTCAATATAATTTGAGGTTACGTTTATGGGTTTCACAAATGCATCAACGACGTTATTTATTCCCTCAATTATCGGTATAAAATCGACAGCAATTGATTCTGTTTGTGCTCTTTTATTGAGTTTCCCTTCGAGAATGTTGTGAGTTGTGTCGTTAATTTCTTTATTTAGAGTCAGTAAACTTTTGTTAATATTTGCGGCAATTATTAAAATAATAATAACCAAAATTGTTATCGTGATTATTCCTATTGAATAGGCAAATATTTTCATCGTTGATACCGATTCGAGTATTTTATCTTCGGGCATTGATATACCTAAAACCCAAGGCGTGTTGGTATTCCCGATAGAAAAAGATCCATATTCAACATAAGAGCGAGCGTTATTAACTTTACTTACATTGGTATAACCAAATGATTTTCCGGCTTTTATTTGTTCTATTATGTGATATTTCTCATTCGTTTCTTTTCTGATTTCTGCAAATTTTTTATTCACAAAGGTGTCGATTGGATGTGCAACGAATACACCATTATTTGAAAGAATAAATCCATAACCACTTTCAAAAGGTTTAATTGTTCGAACTACATTACATAAATCATCAAGTGAAATATCAATTCCTACAACTCCAACCACATGTCCATCTTTATTTTTGATTGGAAGACAAATTGATGTCATTAAGTATTCTTTTCCACCGGTTGTGTAGCTGTATTTGTATGGTTCAAGTATGATTTCTTTTCCCGTATTTTTGGGTAGAATGTAATAGTCTGATGTATCGAGTTCTGCAGATGCAACGACGCTTTTACTAATTTTTCCATTTTCTCGATAGTAGGTTTGATCAAACCGGCCGGCATCGTCGCCAAATTCCGTATTTACCATTTTTGAGTCAAAATTATCGATAGCATTGGGTTCAAAACAAGCCCAAACAGATTTAAAGTTTTCGTTTTTTGAAAGTACCGATTTTAGAATATTATCAAAAACGATGCGACGATTATCGATTGGTATTTTATCATAATCTTCAAATATTTGACATAGTGTTAACGCAGCATTATGAGCTTTATCTATTTCATTTTTTACCAATTTGGCATTTTCGAGCGCAATACTTTTGCCCAATTGTAATGCTGTATCTATTTGGAGCTTTTCTGCTTTATTTGTTAAGAAAAATAACAATGCAGTTGTCGTAACTAAGCTTGCTGTTAGTACATTAACTAATAGCTTTCTTTTAATAGTTAGCGAACCATACCAATCAACAATCCTTTTTTTCATAAACTAATGCATTAGATATTTAGTTACTTTTTCTCAATTTATTTGTTTTCCTAACCTTTATAAAATGAACATTATATTGCAATAGAACATGGATATTACATGTAGATTTTATACTTAAAGTATTGAATATGTAGCTTAAATGATTCATAATGAATGGCATTAAAATTTTTCATAATCAGAATCGGGAAGCGATTTTATAGCGTTATTTTTATTTATATGTTCATTGTTGGTTTTCTGACTTTTTAACTTGTTGTTTGAACTGATTTTAAAGAAGCCAATTAAACTTTGAAGACTCATGGCTTGATTTAGTAATAAATCTGAACTAGTAGCCATTTCTTCGGCCGATGCAGCATTTTGTTGCGTAACTTTATTTAATTGATTAATAGCGTTGTTTACTTGTCCGGCACCACTGTTTTGTTCAATACTTGCAGATGTAATTTCCTGTACAAGGTTTGCTGTTCGTTGAATATCAGGCACAATTGAATTTAACAGAATTCCTGACTTTTCTGCTATATCAACACTCGATTTTGTGAGTTCATTAATTTCGCCCGCTGCACTATGACTTCGTTCTGCCAGTTTGCGAACCTCGGCAGCAACCACCGCAAATCCTTTTCCGTGCTCTCCTGCTCTAGCCGCTTCTACTGCAGCATTTAAGGCCAAAATGTTTGTTTGAAAAGCAATATCACTGATTATTGATACTTTTTCAGCAATTTTTTTCATTGAATCGACTGTAATATTTACGTTATTGCTTCCAACTAAAATATCGTTTGCTGCTTTGCCTGCTATTTTTTCCGTTTGTTGAGCATTTTCGGTATTTTGAAGAATATTTGAAGCCATTTCTTCCATCGATGATGATATTTGTTCGGCTGCCGATGCTTGTTCTGTTGCTCCGTGCGAAACATATTGAGAATTACTGCTAAGTGTTTGGCTTGCATCTGTAATGCTTTCGCTTGTATCTTGAATTTGTGTGACAATGTTTGCTATTGTTTCTACCATATTTGAAATGGCAATCATTAATTCATCGTTATTTGAACGAGGTTTTATGTCAATGGTTAAATCGCCACCGGCTATTAATTTCGTTTTTTCGGTAATAATCTTCATTGCCATTACCATATCATCGAGCGATTTCAATAATTCATCGTTTGATGAACGTTTGGTGAATTTGATATTTAAATCGCCAAGCGATAATCGTTTTGCATTTTCGGTAATGCTATTTAACGTGTCGATTAATTGATTGATATTTAGCTTTATGTCGTTAAAATCGCCATGGTACGTTTCTGTTATCTTTTCTGGCATATCGCCTTTACTTATTTTGGAAATATAATTTGAAGCAACTGTTAATGGTTTAACTATTGAATCGATTAATGAATTTATACCTTCTATTATAGGAACAAATTCTATTCGAATGCCTTCTTTGGAACCACGAGCCTTTAAATTACCTTCAATTGCATTTTGAATAAGTTTTTTGGTTTCAAGCTCAAGCCTGTTCATATTGTTATTCAGAATGTTACTCATTCTCCAAACTACAGTCAAAAGAATTGTAAATAACCCGATTCCCAAGAAAATATATAATATTAATTGTTTTCTTACTGGCTCAAAAAAATCGTCTTGATAAACACCTAAAACCATAATCCATTGCATCGGTTCAAAGTATTTATAATATGCTACTTTATTGCGTGCTTTTGTTTCATCAGGATTTTTCCAAGGATAAACTTCCTCTCCATTTTTCGTTTTACAGATTTTTTTAATAAAGAAATTACCATCATTATCTTTTGAATCATAAATGTTTTTTCCTTCGAGTTTGGGATGTACAACGAGTAAACCTGCTGTGTCAATAATATAGAAATAACTTGTTTTCCCTATTTTTAAGTTATTTAATTCTTGTTTTAATATATTGTTGGTAGAGTCGGTTAAACCAATATAAATTGCACCAACAATTTTCTTTTGTTTGTCGAAAAGCGGTTTGTAAGCAGTGAAATACCAATTACCAACAACATTGGCTCTTCCATAGTAATCGTTTCCTGAACTGATTGCTTTATAAACAGCAGATGATGTTGGTATAAAGGTATTGATAGCACGTTCACCATTCCCTTTTTTCACTGTTGTAGAAAGGCGCAACAAACCTTCGGGTAATAATTCAAAAATAGTGGCAGTACCTCCTTGTTCTGAGACAATTTTATCAACTAAAGAGAAATTATTATAAATGTCGTTTCCGTTTATAAGCAGTTTTTTTACATCGGCATTATGTGACGTTTTTGATAATTGATCGGTTATCGTCAAGTTACGGGATTCGCTTTCACTTAATGCAATATCGTTACCTATAAGATTTTGAAACAAGCGAATATTGCTCTTGGCCTGATTTATATTACTCTCATACAGGGTTTCGAGATTTGTGTAAGCTGCTTCAAGTAATTTTGAATTTTGATTATTGCCTGTTTCTTCAAGAATTCTGGCACTATTATTTTGAAGTATTATTGAAAAGATACTTATTGAAATAAACAATGCAAGACCAATTGATATAAACATCAATTTACTTAATCTTATATTTTTAAAATCCACCCTCATAATATTTTTTATTTTACCCTACGAAAGAATAAAGAAACAGTTGCATTTCTTGTTTATTTTTCTTATATTAAGAAATCAGTTTCATAGAAAATAAAGGCTATCATTTAGCACGATAGCCTTTATTGTTTAACAACATTTAAAATTTTTCATAGTCATTATCCTTAATATCAGAATCCATATCGATTACGGCTCCTTTGGTTAAACCACTTGTTGTTTTTTGAATTGGTTTCATAGATGTAACATACGTTTTTTTTGCTTGATATTTTTTAGTGTTGTTTGCCGTAATTTTGCTTGTATCTACTTTAAAGAAGCTGATTAGATCACGTAAGTTATCTGCTTGACTTGAAAGTTCTTCTGAACTGGTAGCCATTTCTTCAGCCGATGTAGCATTTTGTTGTGTAACTTTATTTAATTGATTAATCGCATTGTTGATTTGACTGGCACCACTATTTTGTTCGATACTGGCTGCTGTAATTTCTTGAACCAGTTTTGCTGTTTTTTGAATATCCGGAACAATCGATTCTAATAGTTTTCCTGATTGGTCGGCAATTTCAACACTCGATTTGGTAAGTTCGTTAATTTCGCCAGCTGCAATATGGCTTCGTTCTGCTAGCTTTCGTACTTCGGCAGCAACAACAGCAAATCCTTTTCCGTGTTCTCCAGCTCTTGCTGCTTCAACTGCTGCATTGAGCGCTAATATATTGGTTTGGAATGCAATATCGCCGATTATTGAAACCTTTTTTGCAATTTTTTTCATCGAATCGACCGTTGTGTTTACATTTCGGCTTCCGATTAAAATGTCTTCAGCAGCTTTGGCAGCAATCTTTTCGGTTTGTTGAGCATTTTCGGTGTTTTGTTGGATATTCGAAGCCATTTCTTCCATCGAAGAGGAAACTTCTTCTGCTGCCGACGCTTGTTCCGATGCTCCTTGCGATACGGTTTGTGAATTGGAACTCATTTGTTGACTGGCATCAGCAATATTATCGCTCGAAACTTGGACTTGTGTTACAATTTCTCCAATAGTTTTAATCATATCTGATAGTGCAAGTAACATTTCATCTTTATCTGATCGAGGTGCAATGTTTACAGTCATATCTCCACTTGCAATTATTTTGGTCTTTTCTGTTATATTTTTCATTGCATTAACCATTAGACTTAATGATTTCATTAATTCATCTTTGTCTGACCGTATTTGAAGTTTTACATCTAAATCGCCGATTGCAACAAGTTTTGCACTTTCTGTTATGCTATTCATTGCATCAATCAAGTCATTCAAGTTATTTTTGATAAGATTGAAATCACCATTGTAGTTTTCGCTGATTTTATTTGGCATGTCGCCTTTACTGATTCTATCGACATATTCTGCTGCAACTTTCAGTGGATAAATGAGCGCATCGAGTGTTTTATTCATACCCTCAACAATTTCACGAAATTCGAAATTGATATTTTCAGAATTACCGCGTTTTCGCAAATCACCATCAACAGCTGCTTTAGCCAAGACATTTGATTCATCAACTATTGATCGTATAATATGTTGAATGTTGTTTGCTATAAAAATACCAAAACTTATTGCGATAATAATACCACCGAGGATGAAAATCAATAATAAAATCGTTGCATTACTGGCATTTGCATCGGCCGTATTGGTCGATTTTTCAACAATTTTATTATTCATATCAATCAAATTATTAATTGATTGAGTAAGTTCAAGTGAAGCTTTTCTAGATATTAAAGAAGCATCGAAGGCTTGAGCATCAATAGATGTAATTCTTTCGTCGTTAACGTCAATTCCCGATGCCACTAGTTTATCTTTCTCTAATGAAATATCGACTACTTTTTGATGTTCTGTTTTCCAATTATTCCAATAATCCATCAGTTTTTTCCATTCAGTTTGTTCTTCATCGGTTTTCGACAATGCTTCATATTTTGCTATTGCATCGTTTGCTTTCGAAAAATTATCTTCGATGAATTTGTATTGAGCTTTTCTCACATCAGGATCCATCATTCGCCGATTAGTCAATCCTCTTTCTCCAACCCAAATGGCAAGTTGAGAACCTGAAATAGTGTATAAAGCTTGAACGCTCGGTAATTGTACTTTCGTTATTGCATCTTGAGAGTGCATTATTGTTGAAATGCCGTAGTAACCAACCAAACCAACAATGGTTGATATAATTGCTCCGGTAATAAAACCGACAAGCAATTTGACTCTAATTTTTACATTTTTAAACATGGCTTAATCTCCTATTCTTTATAAGTGTGTGTTTATATTAATTCTTTTAATTCGTCAGAAGAAAACACTTTATCAACATCCAATATCATAATGAATTGGTCTTCTCCTACTTTATACATCCCGGTTATGAATTCTGAGTGAAATTTACTTCCGATATTGGGCGGTGGTAAAATTTGATGAGGTTCGATTTCCATAACTTCCTGAACACTATCAACCATACTTCCAATCTGGATACCTTCATTTTCAATTTTTATGTCCAAAACCAAAATACAGGTGTTTGGGGTGAATTCTGTCGGCGATAATCCAAACTTTATTCTCGTATCTATCAAAGGTAAAACAGTACCTCGCAAATTGATTACACCTTTCATGTATGGTGGTGCTTTAGGGACTTTTGTTATGTTTGTCATTTCAAGAATATTAAGAACCTTGCTGACGTTTGCAGCAAAGACTTCATCTCCGAGTTTGAATGACAAGTACGACGATAATGATGACAATTCTTCTTTCATGTGAATGAGTTT
>JACCEE010209994.1_pt1 | contig 23643 bp, 23 predicted proteins | sample 7449931 | NCBI WGS metagenome assembly JACCEE01 (sample SAMN15323457, study PRJNA562643) | freshwater metagenome | isolation source: river surface water | place: USA:Blue River Watershed | collected 2017-08-19 | reverse complement strand
CCATTTTTTGAGTAGGGAAAATGGTCAGTAGTCCTACATTTTGATCTTTATGGTATTGCAAAGTGGTACTTAATAAATCTGGATTCAATCTTACATCTGCATCTACAAAAAGAAAGTAGGTCCCTTTTGCTTTTTGGGACAATTGATGACAGGCCCAGTTTTTCCCCAACCAGCCTTCCGGTAATGGTTGTGAATCAATAAACTGCACTCTTTTATCCAGGTTCATGAATGATTCTATCACTTTTTGAGTTTCATCTTCAGAATGATCATTACAAACTATGATTTCAATATTTGTATAGTCTTGATTAATAAGGTCTTGTAAAATATTTCCAATGTTATGTTGTTCATTTCTTGCGGGGATAAGAACTGAAATTAAAGGAGTTTCAATAGTTTTTAATCGTGGTAAGCGAACTTTAAACACCAAATTCACCAAAACAACGATCCATTGAATCATTGCAAAACCTAAAATGAGATAGATTAGTATTGAGATCATTCCGATTTAAGGATTTGTAGAGTTAATACCTGATGATAAAACTGATTGTATTTTACCTCTAATTTTTCGTGAGAGAGGCTGGTTTCTGTAAGTTCTTCAAAATAGATCGAAAGAGTAGGTTTAATGTTGGAAAAGTAATCCACAAAATGAGCCATCAATAGAATCTGAATATCCGGAGTTTTTTCTAGTATTTTTAATATCCCTTTTTCAAATTTGATTTCATGATGGTGTTGAGACTCAATTTTACCTTGTGGAAAAAGGAGTACCATATTTTCAGGATTTTGCAAAAGATCCTGTGTGTAACGGATCGTTTCAATAATAGTTCTGTTTTTTTTCTGAATAGAGTACCCACCGGCATATTTCAAAAAAATGTTTTTACGAAGTTGTTCTTCGAGCATCATAAAATGAAATTTTCTTTTTACAACCTTCTGTCTGAAATAAACCACCCAAAAACCATCCCACCAGCTGATATGATTGGAAATGATCAAAATGGGTTTTCCCTGATCTTTAAATTCACCTGTTAAAGTTACCTTTTTAAAATGTTTTTTAATCATCCACAACCCATAAAGCCGGAAAAAATGATAAAGAAAAAATTGATGTTTTGCTTTAATCATAAAATGAAGTTTATAAAGATAGAGATGATTCCGAAAAAGAGAATCTGAATAATTAAAATTGCTTTGGAGATTTGATAATTCCCAATCACTTTGAATAGAATCATTAAACTATTAATAACTAAAGCCAATAAAAACCATACAACATAATTTTGAATAGGAACTTTCAAAGTGTCAAATTGCCACATATCCATAAAAGGTGCTACGGTTTCCATAATAAGATCGTATCCCAGCATGAATAAAGAGGAGCCAAATATTTGAATGAAAGGTTGTTTAAACCATCTTTGAGCAACTGTAGTGGAACAATAGGAAAGCATTACCCAGTTGATTCCTATGATAAGTGGGGTTCCTAAAACTTTCAACCCTAAACCATTCCCATATTGATAGGATCCAAAAATTTGTCCGGTATTTACACCAATCATCTCAACCAAAAAACAGATTGCATAAGATAAAATTAAAATAATAATATGTTTTTTCTCCCATTTTTCATGAAATGATAATACTAAAATGAATGTAAGAAGTAAAATAAATGGGGTGAATTGAGTTAAAACGGGTCGCAGTAATGGAAATAAAAAACCAATACCTCCAAGAGTATAAATGATAATAAAAAGTAAAAAATAAAAAGTAGTTTTCGGATATTTGTTCATCATGGAATTGAAATTATGATATTATGTGAAGATGTTGAGTATGTATGCTTTTAAAATGAGTCGAATTTTTTTATGGTTAGGAATGCGAATCCTTTGTTGCATTACATCCTCTGCCTTAACAGATTTGATTTTTTTCAATAATTCATGGTAATATTGAAAAGCAATAGAAACTGCTAATTTTGATCCCTTTGGTAATTGTTTGATTCCTTTGTTTGCTTCTTGGAAATCATGTTCAATATCAGCAATAATTATTTTTTTAGTTTTTTCATTAAACCCTTCAGTGACTAATACCGGGAAATAAAATCTTTTCAGCTCCAGAACATCATTTTTTAAATCTCTTAGAAAATTAACCTTTTGAAAAGCAGCTCCCAATTTTAACGCTTGCGGTTTTAATCTTTCATACTCATCTTGATCCCCTTTACAAAATACCTTTAAACACATCAAACCAATCACTTCAGCTGATCCATAAATGTATAAATTGATCTCCTCATCACTGCAATACTCTTTTTTCGTCAAATCAAACCGCATACTATCTAAAAAAGGATCCACTAAAAAATCTTCAATTTTATATTTTTGACAAGTACGAACAAAGGAGTAAATAATCGGGTTTAAACTGATTCCTGATTGCTGACAGGCTCTATATTCTTTTATAAAATCATCTAATAATTGTTCTTTGTTAAAATCATGAAAACTATCTACGATCTCATCTGCAAAACGAACAAATCCATAAATATTAAAGATTGCTTTTTTTGTTTCCTGATCAAAAAATTGGGAAGCCCAGTAAAATGAGGTACTATATTTTTGAGTAACGACTCTGGAAATCTCTGAAGAAACATCAAGATAGAGGGCAAGATAATTGATTTTCACGGTTATGGTATTACGTAGGTTAATTCTTAGATGCAAAATTAATAAAAATTACGAAATGTTTTAAGTTTTGTCGTTTTACTTTCCATAAAAAGGGTTTAATTTTTTCTTTTTTTTAAATAAAATGTAAAACACTATTTATCAGCTATATAATTCCTATTTGGGATTATCCCCTCTGAATATTTTTATTGAACTATTCTAAAAGTTGACTTTCAGATTATCTAGTTCTAAAGTTTTAACATTTCTTAATCTTTTTTAGTATCTTTGCGTTCAAATTGTAGTTATGAAAAAATATTTTAAAAAGGGATTATTTGATCGGTCTGATGGATGGAAAATTACTAAAATCGATCCTATGATGAGATTAAGTCCATTTTTTATGAGGACCAGATTAGATTCACAAAATTTATATGAACAAACTGTAAATATTGATAAAATTGATGAGTTTATCAGAAAGCATAAAGAAAAACTACCCAATTTGAGTGCACTTCATGTAGTTGCAGCCACCATGGTCAGGGTATTTTCTCAAAGACCTATGCTCAACAGGTTTGTCGTATGGAATAAGATTTATGCGAGAGATTCCATAAAGATTGCATTAGTTTTTAAACAAGCTCTTACTGATGAAGGGAAAGAGGGAATTTTTATTGCCGAGTTTGAACCCACAGATACGTTATTTGAAGTATCAAAAACTATGGATAAATTGATACAGGAGAATAAAGTGGATAATGAAAATAACCATACTGATAAGTTGGCTAATATTATTTCCATTTTACCCGATTTCGTATTAAGAATGTTGATCTGGCTGTTTTACCAATTAGACAAAGTTGGATTACTTCCCGGTGCGTTATTAAAAGCAAGCCCGTTTCATAGCAGTGCATTTATAACTCATGTAGGAACTATTGGTATCCCTCCTGTATATCATCATTTGTATGAATTTGGTACAACTTCCATATTTTTGGCTATTGGTAAAAAAGAGTTTGAGTTGTCCATGGATGAAAATGAGAAAATGCAGAAGGATCGAATCATTGGGCTTAAGTTTACATTGGATGAGAGAGTTTGTGATGGATATTATTATGCCAAATCCATGAGAGAATTTGCCAGATATATCAATAATCCTGAGCTATTACTCACTCCACCTGCTGAAGTGATCCTTGATCCGGGTGTAGATAAAAAGAAATTAAGAAAAATTTAAACTTTTTTGTTAAGAAAAAATTAAATTCTTAATAAATGTTAACAAATCCAAAAATTTGTTATATTTTTGCATTCATAAAAATGGAACTAAAATAATTCTAAAATGAATGCAATATATACAAAAAGTAAAATCAAAGGGCTTGATAATCATAAATGTATAGCCCCTGACAAAAACAAATCATCTTACGAAAAGATTCCTGTTAAAATTTTTTCAGATTATAAAGAAGTTTCCAAAGCAGTAGCCGAAGAGATCGCTTCGTTAATAAAAGTTAAAAAAGAGTTAGGCCAGATGGCTGTTTTAGGATTGGCCACAGGATCCACCCCAATCAGTGTCTATGCAGAATTAGTAAGGATGCATCAAGAGGAGGGATTAAGTTTTGAGAATGTTATCACTTTCAATCTGGATGAGTATTATCCAATGGCGCCTCAAGCTTTACAAAGTTATGTGCTATTTATGCATGCCCATCTTTTTGATCATATTGATATAAAACCGGAAAATATTCATATTCCGGATGGAACGATTTCAAGAGATCAGATCACAGATTATTGTACCAATTACGATTTGGAGATCGAAAATGCCGGTGGATTAGATATTCAGATTTTAGGAATTGGGAGAACCGGACATATTGGTTTTAATGAACCCGGTTCTGAAATCAATTCACCCACACGACTCATTTCTCTTGATTATGTTACTATAGCTGATGCTGCATCTGATTTTTATGGTGAAGAGTTTGTTCCAACCCGTGCTATTACCATGGGAATTTCTACAATTTTAAAAGCCAAAAGAGTGATCCTCATGGCATTAGGAGAAGGAAAAGCCGGAATCATTCAAAAAGCAATTGAGGGAACTGTTACTTCAGATGTTCCTGCTTCATTTCTTCAAAAGCACAATAATGCACTGTTTATTCTGGATAAAACCTCCTCTTCTGAACTCACCAAAGTGAAAACACCTTGGTTAACCGATATTTGTGATTGGAATGATTCCCGATTATTAAGAAGAGCAGTGATCTGGCTTTGTCAAAAAGTTCAAAAACCGATTTTAAAATTAACAGATCGGGATTATGGTTCTCATGGAATGGGTGATCTGATAGCTGAAAAAGGTCCCTCAAACCGTATTAATATTGAGGTGTTTAACGATTTACAAAGAACAATAACCGGATGGCCGGGCGGTAAACCCAATGCAGAAGATAGTTCTCGTCCGGAAAGAGCTTTGCCTTTTCCAAAAAGGGTACTTGTTTTTAGTCCCCATCCTGATGATGATGTGATCTCAATGGGGGGCACTTTAGCACGCTTAGTGGTTCAGGGACACGATGTTTCTGTTGCCTATCAAACAACAGGATCCATTGCTGTTCATGATGATGATGTTTTTAGATATATGGACTTTGTAACGGAGTTTGATGAAAAATTTGATGTGGAAGGGGAAGCCTCTATGCGTTTGTACAAAGAAACCCAACATGCTATTCAATCTAAAAAACCGGGAGACGTGGATTCTCTTGTCGTTCAGGAAATTAAATCTATGATCCGAAAAGGGGAAGCAAAAGCAGCTTGCCGTTTTATCAATATTCCTAAACAAAATGTCCATTTTTTAGAGATGCCATTCTACGATACCGGAAAAATTGTAAAAAATAAATTGTCAGATCTTGATATTCAATTGATTATTGATTTACTCAAACAAGTAAAACCTCATCAAATTTATGCAGCCGGTGACCTTTCTGATCCACATGGAACCCATAGAGTTTGCCTCGATGCGATTTTTAAAGCAGTTGAAATCTTGAAAAATGAAGAGTGGATGACAGAGTGCAGAATCTGGTTGTATCGTGGGGCATGGCAAGAATGGGATATGGGGGATATCGATATGGCTGTTCCTATTAGTCCCGATGAACTAATGCTGAAAAGAAAAGCGATTTTTAAACATCAATCCCAAAAAGATAAAGCACTTTTCCCCGGGGTTGATCAACGGGAATTTTGGCAAAGATCTGAAGATCGAAACCGAACAACTGCTTCTCTATACAATTTAGTGGGTATGGCAGAGTATGAAGCCATTGAAGCTTTTGTAAGGTGGAAATAATTTTAATTTTCGTAGTCTGGACAAATTTATTTCAATTTTTGATGTGATATAAAGCACAAAAAAAAAGAATGATTTTGTAATGTGCTGATAATTAACATATAAAAAAATATTTATTTTTTTGAATTGTAATATTTATTGTTTTAAATTTAGGCTGAAAAAAATTATTAACCTTAAAGAATAAAATTATGAAAAAATGGTATGTTTTATTAATCCTCCTTGTTGCAGGATTTTCGCTACAATTTGCTAACGCTCAAATGACAGCAGATGACCCCGTTTATATTGAAAATATTTCAAACGAAAGTAAAACAATAGATTTGACTTTAGGTTTTTATCCTAAAACTTATCAATGGAGTGAATCTCAAGAAGCCTCTCAAGTGACCCTTCGTATTTTGAATAATTCTAAAAAAGATTACGAATGGAAAAATTACAAAATTTATATTTTATTAAATGACAACTCTACACTTTTTTATAGTTATACAACCAAAGCTACTTCTGGTGATTATAACTGTACGTATACTATCTATTCCGGTGATAGTCATGATCAAGTGATGTGTTTTGACAAAAAATTCAATGTAAATGATATTAAAACCGTATGGGTTTCTTTCGATACAGGAATTTTCTTCAAATTATACTTCTATCAAAAAGAATAATGATTTTATTTAGTTAATCTATTTTAAAAAATCCTTAAGTTCTCTTAAGGATTTTTTTTGTACTCCACTTTAACCGTTTCAATCTTTTGCAAATCGTGTTTGATTCTATCTGCTTCTCTCAATCTTACAGAATATTCAATCATATACTGATCTACATAGTGCTGATTTTTAATCTGTATGAAATCTGATTTGAGAATTTGCATCACTTTATTCAGATATTCATAGTTCACATAAACCAAATAGGTCTCATTTACCGTTTTTTCTACAATTAGGGCACTTTCCAAAGCTGATTTTGTTGCTTCCTTATACGCAGTAATCAATCCTGAGACACCTAGCTTTACACCTCCAAAATAGCGAACAACAACTACTAAAATGTTGGTCAGATCTTTTGACAAAAGTTGACCATGAATCGGTTTTCCTGCAGTTCCTGAAGGTTCACCATCATCATTGATACGGTATGCTTCTTTATTATACCCTAAAATGTAGGCATAACAATGGTGTCGTGCATCAAAATATTGTTTCTTAATCTCAGTTATTTTATTTTTGATATCTAATTCATTTTCAACAGGAATCGCTAAGGCAATGAATTTACTCCCTTTTTCTCTGTAGATTCCTTCAGAAACTTCAACTATTGTTTTATAAGTATCATCAAACATGAATGTTAACTTAAATGATCCAAAAATGAAGATAAAAAAGGTGTGTTTTTATAGATTTGAATAGTATTATTTCTAATCTTTTTGGTATAACTTTCATAATAGTTTGCAATCAATGGTGCTTTTAATCCTTCATTCCATTCCTGATCCCCTTGATAAACCATCGCTTCATCCCAGATACCCGATTCAATAAATTTCAACAATGTTGTTTTTCCACCTTCAATAATAACTGATTCAATTTTTCGATCATACAAGGATCGTAACAAGGAACTAACTTCATCCGGAATAATAGTAAATGGAGCTGGTTTTGAAGATAAAACATCTCTGCTGGTGACAAATCGATAAGGTTGGTTGGTGCCAAAAAGCCGGTTTGTAAGCTGAGGATGATCATTGTTCAGGGTATTCATTCCTACTAAAATGGCTTGTTCTTCATTCCTAAGTTTATGAGATAAAACTTTCAATTCAGGGTTGGTAATCCAATAATATTCAGGACCTTTATCCCGAATAATATCCATAAAACCATTGGCTGTCTGTGCCCATTTAAGAATGATATAGGGCCTTTTTAGCAGATGATAAGTAAAAAACCTTTTATTTAATTGTAAACCTTTATCAGCTAAAACTCCTGTAACGATTTCAACACCATTTTTTTGTAAGTATTCAATCCCTTTCCCATTCACTTTTTCGTTTGGATCTTTGTTACAAATCACCACTTTTGGAATACCGTGTTTGCATATTAATTCTGAACAGGGAGGTGTTTTCCCATAATGGGAACACGGTTCTAAAGTAACATACATCGTAGATTTGGTAAGCAAAGAGTGATCTTTTACACTCATAATGGCATTAACTTCTGCATGTGGTTCCCCATACTTTCTATGCCAGCCTTCCCCGATAATAGTGTTATTATAAACGATAACCGCACCAACCATGGGGTTAGGTTGTACCGTTCCAATTCCTGAAGCAGCCAACTGTAAGGCACGCTCCATCCATACAGTATCAGGTATTTTACTCATTTATTTCTTGATAAAATAGGAGAGCGGTTGAAGTTGTCGATCAAAGTAAAAAATTTGAAGTTTGTATAACTTTGAATAATTTTCATTAAAAATACCGTAACAATTATCTTTACTGGCAACCCATAATGGATCTCCGATATTGACATCATCCTGCATCTCCTGAACCAATTGTTTGATGTGATAAAAACGCAATTCAGACTTAACACCATCTACATCCGTTAAAATAATGATTTTGAACAATTCATTTTTATAAACAGAATCTTTTTCAGCAGGTGTCAAAGCTTTTGAAATAGATAAATAGTTTCTTTCTCTAAATTCGGAAAGCATATCAATCACTTTAGTAGTATCATAATCGTTGATTTTTTGATTTTGAAAATTATAAAGCGAAAAGAATCGAGCACCCTCTTTTTGAATCGTAAAAGACTCTTGTGGATTGATCAAATCAATAAACTGAACCGATTTAATACGGGTTAGTTTGGTTTGAAAAAGGGTATGACTATACCAATTTTCAGGGATTGGTGAAAATAATGGGGTGACAAAGCCTCTGAATCCCGGAATACTTACAACATAAGGTTCATCCATCCCTTGTAAAAGAGCATAATTCCCCATATTATCCATCGTTGCTTCTCCCATATAATAAGTTTTGGTTAACCTTTCTTTCACGAAAAATGAGATTCCAAAAATGGTAAATTTGGGAGCCATTTGATACACTTCCACTTTAATTGCTTCTGTACCAATCATTTTATTGATAGTAGGCTGAGCTGTTTTGGGAACAGTTTGTCTTACCGTTAAGTTAAGTAAAGTGGATAGTAAGTTATCAACATTCGCTTTCAAAGCAGGAATTGTATCATCAACAACCCACCCTTTTTCAGTTCTGTTCAATAAAACTTTATTTCCCCTTTGATCAGCCATAAAAATTTTGATCACATTATTGGTATCCTTAATGCTAAATTCTGCTGCAATTGGACCCAGATCTTCCTGGGATGAAAATAGGTTGTTTCTTTGTAAAATTACTAATATAGAGGCAATTACCAACACACCGGCAATGATCAAATAGATTCTGTTTTTCTTCATTGGTATATATTTTAATAAGAGTACAAAAATACACCAATTTTTTTGATTTTAAAGGAGATGTGAGATCAGGAAACCATAAAAAGCAGATTCAAATCTACTTGTTTCAATTTTTGTTTCCCTTGATCAGTTAATATTGACATTAAAATAAATTCTATATATTCTGTCTGAATGGTACGATTTATAATGCTCTTTTTTTCTTTTTCAGTGTCCAAAAGTAAACCATTAATTTCTGTAACTGCATCAAATAAATATATTGTAAATATATGGTATAGAAATAGATGGGCATACTTTTTAGGATCAATGTCACCATATAGATCTCCGGCCTGTTGTCCTTTTAGTACAATCTGAATCACGAGGGGAATTAAAAAATGATTTTCAAAAAATGAAAAATAGTTATGGATCCCATTGGCTTTATAAAAAAGGGGAAACTCTTGAATAATACTGGTTTCTAAATCAAATACGAGCAGTAAAAGGGACTCAATACTATGATTGGAAAACTCAATTTTGTTCTGAAATTGGGTGATAAAATGATCCTGATAGTATTCAAGTACTTTATTTTCCAGATTTTGTCTTGAAATAAAGCGGTTATGTATCGTTTTTTTGGTTATTCCAACGCGCGCAGCGATCTCTTCTAAAGTATAATCAAATCCAAATTGTACAAAAAAATGGTAAAAAGGGGTGATATTTTTTTGATTTGGACTCATTTTAAAATTTTAATTGAATGAAGTTGCAAATTTAAAAAAATAAATCATATAGTTAAAATTCAAATTATTCTTATTCAAAATCGTATATTTGCATTTCCAAATTATTACTTATGAAATATCAACCATTACAAAACAGTTTTTACATTCGTAACCGAGAATCTTTTGTATCTGAGATGGAGATGAATGGGGTTTTAATCCTCACTTCTCATGATGAATACCCAAGATCAGGTGATACTACATTCCCTTTTCGTCAAAATTCAGAATTATTATATTTAACCGGGATTGATCAGGAGGAAACATTTCTGGTGTTAGCGCCATGGCATCCTAATCCCGATTATCGTGAAATCCTGTTTATTAAAAATCCATCACCTGAAATGGTTATTTGGTATGGTCATAGACTCTCCAAAGAACAAGCAACCGAGCTTTCAGGGATTAAAACCATCATGTTTACGGAACAACTGGAATCTATTTTGCAAGATATCATGGTAAATTCCAAAATCATCTATTTGCATTTACCGGAAAATCCAAGAATGAAAGTGGTTCATCCCACCCAGGAGATCCGTTTTGCTGAAAAGTTGAAACGGGAATACCCTTTACACGATTATCGTAGAGTTGCGCCCATCTTATATCCTCAAAGAGCGGTAAAACAACCGGAAGAGTTTAATGCCATTAAAAAAGCTTGTGATATTACAAACAAAGCCTTTCAAAGAGCTTTAAAAGCTGTAAAACCGGGGAAATTTGAATATGAAATTGAAGCGGAACTGATCTATGAAATGACCAAAAGTGGCGCTACTGGTCACTCCTTTGCTCCTATTATTGCTGCCGGATCCGATACTTGCATTTTACACTATATTAAAAATGATAAAGTGATGCAGGATGGAGATCTCCTTTTAATGGATTTTGGTGCAGAATATGCCAATTATGCAGGTGATGCAACCAGAACGGTTCCAGTAAACGGGAAGTTTTCTCCACGCCAGAAAGAAGTGTACAATGCGGTTCTTTCCATCTTTAAAGAAACAATTCCCCTTTTTAAACCGGGAATGACGATCCACAAAATCAATGATTTTGTTTTTAAAAGAATGGATGAGGAGTTGATAAAATTGGGCCTTTATACTGAAGAAGATTTGAAAAATCAAAATCCGGCATCTCCTTTGTTTAAAAAATATTACATGCATAATACCAGCCATTTTATGGGGCTTGATGTGCATGATGTGGGACAACGGGACTGGACTTTCCAACCCGGTATGATTCTTAGTTGTGAACCGGGAATCTATATCGCTGAAGAAGGAATTGGAGTGAGAATCGAAACCGATGTGGTTGTGGCTGAAAATCCGGTTGACTTACTTGCTGATATGCCTGTAGAAGTGGAAGATATTGAAAGATTGATGAATAGCTAAAATTTTTATCATGAAAGAGTTGTTTATTAAACATTTAAAATCGATTGTTCCCAATCCGGCATCTGCCAGGTTTCTGCTTGCCGTTAGTGGGGGAGTCGATTCAAGTGTCATGACTCAACTTTTTTATAGCTGTGAACTTCATTTTGATATTGCACATTGCAATTTTCATTTGAGAGCTGAGGATTCCAATCTTGATATGCATTTTGTTCAGCATGATCTTCTTAAAAGTTTTATAATAAAAGGGTTCCGGACTCCTAAAGTTTTGGTCAAAGAGTTTGACACCTATTCGATTCAACAAAACTCAGTTTCCTCGATTGAAATGGTGGCCAGAGATCTTAGATATGAATGGTTTAGAGAGTTAGCACCAAACTATGATTATATTTGTACAGCACATCATGCCAATGATAATCTGGAGACTATTATTTTGAATTTGGTAAGGGGAACAGGGTACAAAGGATTAAATGGAATTCCTGAACAAAACCTCCCTTTTATTCGACCACTTTTGCATTTCTCGTCGGATGCCATAAAACAATATGCAGCAGAAAATAAAATCCCTTTTAGAGTTGATTTATCTAACCATTCGGATCAATACCAAAGGAATAAAATCAGAAACCATGTTGTGCCTGTTTTGGAACAGATCAATCCCAATGTAGTGCATACAGTGAGTAGAAATATTCAGTTGTTTAATAAACAATATGCCTTTTATAAAAATCAAATAGAAGAAGTAAAGAAGAGATTGTTATTTCCTTATGAAAATGGATTTAGATTGAATATCAATCAATTGCTGGAGTTTCAAAATGCAGAAATGATACTTTTTGAAACGTTGTCTGATTTTCAGTTTAATTATTCAACAGTTGAATCCATATATAATCAACTTTCTGGAGAGAGTGGAAAACAGTTTTTTTCAGAAAAATATAAGTTGATAAAAGATAGAACTGAACTTTTTATCTATCCTTTGGATTCCAATAAAGAGATTCATACAAATTTAATCTATTCTATTACAGAGTTTTATAAAAATAAAATAGTGCCTCATTTAGACGATTATCATTTAGGGGATCCCTTTATATCAAATTCCAATGTAGCTTATTTTGATTGGGATAAAATTCCTTTTCCTCTGATGATCAGAACCTGGGAAGAGGGAGATTGGTTTCATCCTTTTGGAATGAAAGGGAAAAAGAAACTCAGTGATTATTTTATAGATCTAAAACTAAACCTGAACCAAAAACAGCAAGTTCACATTTTGTGTGAAGCCAATAAACCTCAAAACATAGTATGGATCATTGGATTTCGAACGGATAATCGGTACAAAGTGAACCCAAATACCCAAAAAATGTTACGTCTTTCTTTAAATCAAGACTAACTATTCAATCACATTTATTATTTTTGCAAAAAAAAACAAATTATGGAAAATTATAATGACAATTATTACGATGTAAATAATCCTTTTGAACCTAAAAAAAGAAGACCTGTTTTGCTAACAATACTATGTATTCTCACATTTATCGGATCAGGTATAAATGTACTTTCTTACACTGCATGGGCTTTGATGGGAGATACCATGGCATCTATGCAAATGCCATTTCAAATGGAACAGGCTCAGGAAATGATTAGTAGAATGACAGAGGTTGCTTCATGGAAATATTGGGTTATTGTATTGCTATTTTTAGGATCTATATTTGGTGCTGTGATGATGCTATTTATGAAAAAATTAGGATTTCATATTTATGCAGTTGTGCAATCGATCCTTCTGTTTTTACCTTCCTATTTTATTTTTGATCATGTAGTACCTGATATTTTCTCCTTTCTAGTTACTGCAACTTTTATCGTATTATACGGTATTAACTATAAAAAAATGAGTTGGAATTTCAATGAAGAAACTCCTACAGATCCAACAAATGATGAACAATAGGTCAGATTTTAAGATATTAGATCAAAAAGTAAACAATAAACCGTTGATTTACTTTGATAATGGTGCAACAACTCAAAAACCTCAGGTTGTAATTGATGCCATTACAAACTATTATGAAACGATTAACAGCAATATTCACCGGGGAGTTCATTCGTTGAGTCAAATTGCCACAGAACAATTTGAAGCAGCCAGAAGATCGGTACAAAATTATATCAATGCCAAACATACGCATGAGGTAATATTTACTAGAGGAACAACGGAATCAATCAATTTAATTGCGTCCCCATTTGGCCGTGAATTTTTAAACCAGGGCGATGAGGTTTTGATTTCAGAGATGGAACACCATGCCAATATTGTTCCCTGGCAGATGATTTGTGAGCAAAAAGGAGCAAAGTTGCGGGTGATCCCATTTGATGAAAATGGAGTATTACAAGTGGATTTGTTGGAACAGATGATCACAACAAAAACCAAAATTGTTGCCATCACTCACATATCCAATGTGTTAGGGACTATAAATCCAATTAAACTGATCATTGATACAGCACACTCCAAAGGGATCCCGGTGATGATTGATGGAGCACAGGCCGTCTCTCATGAAAAAGTGGATGTACAAGCCTTAGATTGTGATTTTTATTGTTTCTCAGGACATAAAATGTATGCACCTATGGGGATTGGAGTCATGTACGGTAAAGAAGAGTGGCTTAACAAAATGCCTCCATATCAAGGAGGAGGAGAGATGATCAGTCAGGTTACTTTTGAAAAAACTACGTATAATGAACTTCCATTCAAGTTTGAAGCCGGAACTCCCAGTGTTGGGGATGTGATTGGACTTCAAAAAGCGATTGAATACATTCAAAGTATTGGTATTGAAAAAATTGCAGAATATGAACACCAGCTTTTGCATTATGCAATGCAAAAATTGGAGCAGATTCCCGGAATTCAATTTTATGGAGTTTCTCCGCAAAAAGTTGCGGTAATCTCCTTCAACCTGGGAACATTACACCCTTATGATGTTGGTTTTCTTTTGGATCAAATGGGAATAGCCGTTCGAACAGGACACCATTGTGCCCAACCGATTATGCAGAAATTCCAGATTCCCGGAACGATCAGAGCCTCGTTTGCGTTATACAACACCAAAGAAGAGATCGACTTTTTCATCGAGGCTTTACATAAAGCCAAAATGATGTTGGAGTAATAATTAAAAAAATTATTATTTTAATTATTGTTTAACAACTTTCTTAAAATAATTTTGTTGACCGTTTGAAATCTTTACAATATATATACCTGAAGAAAATTTTCCAGTTGAAATTTCAGTTTGATTTTCAAATTCTCCACTCAATACAACTTGTCCAAAAATGTCATGAATTTCAAATAAAACGGGATTGGATGATTGTGAATTAGTAATTGTCAATGTTTCTTTGAATGGGTTTGGATAAATTTTAAAATTTGAAAAATTGGTTTGTTCTGAAATTTTCACTAACTCATCCAATAATACTTCATAATGGATATTTTGAATAAAAATTTGATTCGGATCAGAAACAGTCAATGAAACTTGATAAGGCCCAAATCCACTATAATAATGGATCGGATTTGGATCATTTGAAGTTTCGTTATCTCCGAAATTCCATAATAAATTCATTTCCGTATTAGTTTGATTTTCTCCATTGGTAACATCAGTAATGGTTGATAGGTTAGAAAATTGAACTTTATAATTGTTCTCATCGGTCAATTGTTCCCAAGAAAAATCAGGAATAATTTCAAAATATTTTACGGATTTAGATAATGTTATGGGATTTCCAACCTGATCATTTACAATACAAGTAAATAATGTATCTGAATTATTAATATATTCTGAAAATTGGAATAATCCATCAAATTCCGGTCTATCTATTTGATTGATCTTCCAATGATAATTTGTGAACCCAAAAGGTGCTGAAATTAGTATTGTACTATCTAATGAATTAATTTGAGCATTGATATGACCATTTATTCCACCACCTGTAAAATAACAATAGGTATAATGTGCTGTGTACACACATTCAGAAACAATAATTCTTAATCTTACGACTTCTCCTATTTGTTGATTTAAATCAAAAGGTATTGTAATCCAATCATTCCAAATAGTTATATTATTGGAAATGCAAGAGTCACTATTAACAAGATTGTGACAACAGGGGTGTAATATTGGATCTGTGACTGTAGGAGGAATGTAATAAAAAGTACTATTCATTGGATCAGAAGTAAGAAAATTTCCGGTAGTATCTGTGAGTTCTATTCGAAAAAAACCATTTTCTTCATTATCATGGTATGGGACAGCTTGTGTTACAAAAGCGAAAGATATTTTTAGAATATTTTCTGTCTCATTGGGTATGAAATAATAAGTTATAGTTGAACTTGCATTTGAATCAGTCAATACAATATGATCACCCATTTGTATCACTTTGGGATCTCCATAAGCTAAAGAATCCCAATACAACAAATTGGGAATTTTGGTTAAGTATAAATTGGGAGTCGAAGAAGAACATGCATTTGAATCTATATCTTCAATTGTAATAATTCTATGGGAAGAATGGTCAATATATCCTAATGTTTGAGAGCTTATTGATATTGGGGCACAAGAATTAGCCGATTTTACTATTGGATTTTCTGAATGGGTTAAAACAGCAAAAGATGGACTTATTAAAAATTGACTCAAAGAATCAGGGATTAATTTTGGAATTCCGTTATAAGGTATAACATTATTAGGAATTTGACCATTTACATTGATTAAAGTATAAATAAAACAGATACTCCAAAAGATTTTTAAATTAAAATTTGTTTTCATATTTTTATTTTTAAATTCACTTATTTTATGGAGACAAAGATATAACATTTTTTTAAAAATTCATTTTTTTAAAAATATTTTTTTTGTACATTGTTTTAATATTTTATTGTCTTTATCAGACTAAACTTTTCATCAAAAAAATAGAGAAATATGACAAATCCCCTTTTTATTAGGATTATTGGTTTCAATCATGGTTATTGGGAGAGCACAATCACTGCTAACGGAGATTACAAATATGCTAAAGTGATTAAAAAATAGTAATTATATTAGCAAAATTTTAATTAGCACATTAGCACATCAGCACATTAGCACATAATTCCCTATCTTTGCAAGTATAATCAAATTTAGTCTAAAATGACCATCAAAAACTATGCTGCATTGATTTCCAGAGAGTTGGGAATTGCTGAAAATCAGATTAAAAATACATTGGAATTGCTCAATTCAGGAGCGACTATCCCTTTTATTTCGAGGTATCGTAAAGAGATGACCGGAAGTTTGGATGAGGTGATCGTTACTCAGATTCGAGACTTAAACGAAAAATGGGTTGAACTCGATAAAAGAAGAGCTGTAATCATTGATTCGATCACCGAACAAGGGAAAATGACCCCTAAACTGCTTACTCAGATCAACAATATCAATTCTCTCACTGAACTCGAAGACGTTTATTTACCTTATCGTCCTAAACGGAAAACAAAAGCTACGATTGCTATTGATAAAGGACTGGAACCATTGGCTATCATCATTTACGATCAGAGTAAGGTGGATCTCAATGCTATAGCAAAAACCTATATCGATAAGGAAAAAGGGGTTTCCAATATAGAGGAAGCGCTGCAGGGAGCTCGTGATATTATGGCTGAATGGATATCAGAAGATATTAAAATCAGAGAACGGATCCGGAATATGTTTATTAAAGAATCCGTGATCTATTCTAAAGTAGTAAAAGATAAAGAGGAGGATGGTTCTAAGTTTGAGATCTATTTCAAAAGTCAGGAACCGTTATGGAAAGCTCCTTCACATCGGGTGTTAGCTATGCTTCGCGGTGAAGAAGAGGGTTTTTTGAGAATATCTATAAAACCGGATGAAGAGTTGGCTGTGAAGATTATGCAACGTTATACGGTTAAAGCCAACAATTCCTGTACCCCTCATGTATTGACTGCAACCGAGGATTCTTATAAAAGATTGCTTCAACCTCAGATGGAAACGGAGATGCGCAAATATTATAAGGAGAAAGCAGACAAAGAGGCGATTGCTGTATTTGGAACCAATTTACGTCAATTGCTGATGAGTGCCCCTTTGGGACAAAAAACCACCTTAGCACTGGATCCAGGATTCAGAACCGGCTGTAAAGTGGTGGTTCTGGATAAACAGGGAAAATTATTGCATCACGGAACGATTTATCCTCATCCGCCACAACAGGAGTATAAAACCAGTTCTGATACCTTGCAATGGCTGGTGAAGGAATATAAAGTGGAAGCAATTGCGATCGGAAATGGAACAGCGGGAAGAGAAACAGAAGCATTTGTGCAAAAAATCCCATTTCCAACACCAGTTTCTATTGTGATGGTGAATGAGAGTGGGGCATCTATCTATTCCGCTTCCGAAATTGCCAGAGAGGAGTTTCCCGATCTTGATTTGACAGTCAGAGGATCGATTTCCATTGGGCGAAGATTGATGGACCCGCTTGCCGAATTGGTGAAAATTGACCCCAAATCAATAGGGGTGGGACAGTATCAACACGATGTGAATCAAACCTGGTTGCAGAAAAATTTACAGGAAGTGGTGGAGAGTTGTGTCAATTCCGTAGGTGTTGAGGTTAATACAGCCAGTAAAGAATTGCTCTCTTTTGTATCTGGAGTTGGTCCTTCATTAGCCAAAAATATTGTCGAATATCGCAATCAGAACGGTCCTTTTAAATCCAGAGAGGCTCTAAAAAAAGTACCCCGTTTCGGAGATAAGGCTTACGAACAGGCTGCAGGATTCCTTAGAATTCATGGAGCTCAGAACCCATTGGATTACAGTGCAGTACACCCTGAATCATATACCATTGTGTTGGCCATGGCCAAAAAATTACATACCGATGTGAAACAGCTGATCTCGGATGAATCTTTAAGAAAAGAGATTAAAATCCAGGAGTTTGTTACCGATAAAGTGGGAATTCCGACCTTAAAAGATATCATGCAGGAGTTAGCAAAACCGGGACGTGATCCACGGGAACAGTTTGAAGAGTTTGCTTTTGATAAAAACATCAACTCCATCAACGATCTCATCATCGGAATGGTGGTACCCGGAATCATTACCAACATCACCAATTTTGGCTGCTTTGTCGATATTGGGGTACATCAGGATGGATTGATTCACGTAAGTCAATTAGCGAACAAATATGTATCAAATCCTAATGATGTGGTCAAATTAGGACAAAAAGTACTGGTTAAGGTCACCGATATCGACATGGCCAGAAAAAGGATCAGTTTGTCGATGAAGGAAGTGTAGCTAATAAGCTAATGTGCTAATAAGCTAATGTGCTAATTGGGGTAATAGGCGAACTCTCCAGCTCCTTCATCCAAGTCACCACAATCAGGAATTCTATAATCTCCCCAATTATCAGCACGTTTAATTTTCTCTGAATTATTTTCTCTATCCTCAATTAAAATGCTATCAGGATTAAAGATGGTTGAAAGGTCGTAATTCTTGATTTGATTATAAAAATCAGTTGTGGTATTATTTTGAGAACAAATGTGTCCATAAGTAAAAACTAAAGAAACGATTAATATTGTTTGGAAAAATTTTGTTTTCATATTAATTTAAAAAATTTGATTAGACAATAAACAATACCGATTTTTTAGTTGTTTTATTTTTGATTTTTTTGGCTTTCAAGTATTCTTTTAATGGCAAACATCTCTTCCGGCGTATAATCTGCGCCATCGAATAATGAAATTCCATTTGTAATTTGACTTTGAACCATTGGATTCGATACAACAACATTATTAATTACAAAAGCTAATTGTTTACGAATAGATTTTTCAGTTAAGACAGACCATTTTTCAGTTCCTATTTCATTAAAATACATCATTATATTTACTCTGGAGGCAACTCTTGGATCCTTTACCAAATAAAAAACTTCAATATCTTTTACTGATAATTGAATAAATGGATCAATGTATATGGTTTGGTTTTGTCCATTTATGATTATCTCTTTTGGGGCACCTTTAGTGAGATCATCTGTAACCATGTACCAGCCTGTTTTCAAATACAAACTATCTTTTTCGTTTCCTAAAAACGCTGTTGGCACCGGAATCGAAGATAATTTTTTTGTTAATTCCTGATCTTCTCTTTGGTCTTGCTTTTTCATTTGGTTTATGCTTAAATTGTTACTACAACTAATAAATAAAGCTGTAATCAAAGCTAAGCAAGAAAGGATTTCCATTTTTTTCATAATAATTATTTTTATTTTTTAATTAATAAATTTGTCACGTGGAGAAGGCTCAAGGGGTTTAGCGTTTGTTAGGCAATTTCAATTTTATTCCATAATTCATAGGCAAATTGTCTTGCTTTTAATCCATAACCATTTACATCTCCAGAAGTAAGAATAATTTTCTGTCCATCTTTATAAGTTGGAGTAAGCCTGGAGTCAGCTAATCCGTTATTATGCATTAAGCAATTCCTAATGTCGTTTACAAATTTAACATCATTAATCAAATTCGTGTCAAATCCTTTTATATGTTTATCAATAAGGTTTATTTTATCTTTAAAAGTCAATCGCTTTGATTGATCTTCTGCAAGAGAATTTATTAAGCTATCCCCTTTTTCAATAATTGTCTTTAAAGGCACCTTTAATTCATTAGCATATGGATTTACGATTAGGAGTTTTATAATACATTTAGTCAGAAAGTCTTCAAAATGGGCAAATCCCAAAAGCAAGGCTGAAGTTGTAATATGATTTGAATAATTATCATAGCTATTGTTATACAATTGTTCAATAGTAATCCCCAAACTAAATCTATCGTGTAGCTTAATCTGACTATAAACATTTTCATCTGACACATCCAGAAATCCAACTATTAAGTTCAATTGCTTTATCAAATATTCATAATCATTCATTGTTACGCGATTTTTTTTGATTTTGCCAACGGTTTCGTGTATGAAACGTTTGGCATTTCGAAACATGTTCCTATCAACTTACAACTACTTTTGATACGAGTTGTGCTGCTCAATAACGTACTGACTGCCAAATGTTTTATACACGTTGTTACCTGCTGGCATTCCTTTGTTTTCAGAAAATTTTGTTTGTATTCGTTTATTCTTGATTAATATTCTAAAATAGGGACATTTTCCATTTATTGATAAATCTTTTTCATCATTCCCTTTTCTGAACTTAATAATTTCGAATTGGTCAGGATTTAATTTATGTAAAAATGTTATTGGTACACCCATAATTCCCTCGAAGTCTGATGGAATATCTTGTGTTTTATTTACATTAATTCCATCATAATTGTCGTATTTTGGATATTCAGCTTCGTTTCCAAAATATCTTTTTGTAAGAGCAATATCTTCGTGTCGTTTAGAAGTATCTAAATTAGTTAACCATAGACAATTGTTTGGTGATATTATTCTGTTTCCCAAACTATCAATCCGAGCCTCAGTGCCATAAAGTTCGTAGTGTTCTGGAACAATGAAACCTGAAACACCTCTACCAAGATTTATCCCTAACCAAGCCTTGTTTTCTTTAATTAGTTTGAAAATTTCTTTATAGGTTATTGCATTGATATTCCCAATTATCAAAAACTTTTTATCGTATTTAACCAATTGGGCTACATGCTCTCTGAATAATGAAAATGGTGGGTTTGTGACCACAATATCAGACTGTTTTAATAGTTTAACACTTTCTTCACTACGAAAATCTCCATCCCCTTTAAAGTAAACTATATCAGTCAAAGTTGGTTTTTTAATTTCATCCTCTTTTCCTGTATATTCACAATAAAAACCAGGCTCATTTTCTCCAGTATTGAATAAATCTCGTGTTTGTTCCCTATAACATGAGGCAATTAATTTTCTAAGTCCTAATTCTTTGAAGTTTGAGGCAAAATAATTAAAAAAATTACTAATTCGGGGGTCATCACAATTGCAATAAACTACTTTATCTTTAAAATGATATTTATAATGTTGCAATTCACTTTCTATATCAGAAAGTTGAGTGTAAAACTCGTCACTTTTTGATTTTTTAGCGTTTTGTAGTAATTCATTTGTTGCATTTCTTGCCATTATCGACCTTATATTGATTTAATTAATCTTTTGTTTTTAGTTATTTAGGTTGGGTTATCTGTTTAAATATTTCGCTACCTAATATTTGAAGAGAGGTTTTAGAAATTTCAAGCATAATATCAAACATTTTTTTGCCATCCCATTTTTCGCCATTCCCTTGTGTGTATATAGAAGTTGCTTGAAGCATAATTGTTTTATCTTTATGCTTTACAAACTTATTTTTACACAAATTGGTGTTGATTGGCATTCCATAATTTGCAGAAGTTAATCTATCTAATCTATTTAACATTCCAGAATTGTATTCAAGCGTTACAACCCTTCCATCAGGTCTTGTTATTGAAATAGTTTCTGTTAAGAAGTTTGAGCCTTCAAGAAATAATACATATGGGAAATGAGATTCTGATAACATCAAATTGGCGATCTCAGATATGTTTTTATATGATCGCTCGATTGCATTACCAGCAGCCATCAAATCTTGGTTGTTTTTTGCTCCAACAAGTTTTCCAGCTTTGATGTTTTCAATATCTTTTCCTTGATGTTTTGCCTCTGATACTAAAACAATTCTCCAATTATCATTATCGTCTTTTACTTCAATAATTCCACCATCTGGTATTATACTAGAATTTGAAACAAAAAGGGTTTGCCCTAATTCAGGGTCTACTTTCTTCAGTGCTTCGTTTATTTCTTCTTTTTTTATGCTTGTCTTGTATTGAAACGATAATTGAGGGAACTCCACTTCAAGTTGTTTGATAACAAAATGTGAAATTTTACCAACTTTAATGTCGTGTGATTTTGCTTCTCCTCCAAAAATACCTAACACACCTTTCGAATATTTATGTTGGGTTGTTAATCTATTTGATTGATTCTTTTTCGCCATCTTTATTCTGTAAATAATAATATATGCAAAAATACTAAAATTAATCCATTGTTTATAATACTAAAAAAAATCAAATTAACATTTCACTATATTTTTTTTTCATACTTACAAGGAACTTTTCACTATAAAACCGCTTGCGGTTTTGAACGCGTTAGGGATTTGGAGGGCGCCGAAGGCGGTGCAAACCGGAACGAGCGCCGTGATTAATAAGCTAATGTGCTAATGTGATAATAAGCTAATGTGTAATAAGCCAATAAGCTAATAAGCTAATGTGATGATAAGCTAATTATAAATGAAAAATGAAAAATGAAAAATGAAAAATAAAAAAATGAATAATTGAGCACATGAGCATTTGAGCACATGAGCATTTGATCATGTCCGCCGTCTGCTGTCCGCCGTCTACCGTCTGTAGTCTTATTTTGTTTATATTTGCACCGTTAATTATAAAAAAAACTGCTATGAGAAATGTTAGATTTATTTTAGTTTTAGGATTATTAGTATCCTTAACTTCTGTTTTTAGTCAACAAGCCAATCAACCTGAACAACGGTATATTGAAGTTACCGGAACTGTTGAAAAAGAGGTTACGCCTGATGAAATCTATTTGAGGGTGATCCTGAAAGAATATTATGAGGGAAGAGCTAAAGTTACGATTAAAGAACAAGAGGAGACTATGATAAATGTTCTAAAAACTATGGGATACGATATTAAAAACATCCATTTAAAAGATGCGAATACTTCCTATACCAAAATTTTATGGAAATCTGATAATGCCGTTGCGATCAATACGTATATTATTAAACTTTCAACTGCTGAAGAAGTTAAGGTTTTACTGGAAGGGATTAAAGATTTGAAAGTGTATGGTATTGATATTGTGAAAACAAGCTACTCAAAATTAGAACAACTCAAAGAGGATATGAGAACAGAAGCAATCCTAAAAGCAAAAGACAAAGCCATAAAATTATTGGCTCCATTGGGGAATTCATTAGGGCAAACACTTATAATTACTGAAACCCCTCAACCTGTTTATTCGGCGACTGGAAATGGTTATGGTTATGGAACTGTATTATCACGTTCAGTTGGCAGAAATATTGGGTATAACAGCACTTATAATTATGACCAAGCTATCGAATTTGAACCTATAATAATCAACATTTCCATATATGTGAAATTTGAAATAAAATAAGAACTTAAAACCATCTACAATGAAAAAAATATTTTTATTATTCTTTTGCTTATCCTTAATGGTCGGATATGCACAAAAAACGAAGGTTGAGAAACCCAATTATAAAAAAATCGAAAAAAAAATAGCTAAAGAGGGTAGTGAATTTTTTTATCCTACCTTAATGGAAAGATTTATTGCCGGAGATACTACGATGACCATAGAACAAAAAAGATGTTTTTATTATGGTTTTAT
>JACCEE011627887.1_pt1 | contig 23645 bp, 18 predicted proteins | sample 7449931 | NCBI WGS metagenome assembly JACCEE01 (sample SAMN15323457, study PRJNA562643) | freshwater metagenome | isolation source: river surface water | place: USA:Blue River Watershed | collected 2017-08-19 | reverse complement strand
TCAATGACTTTTCTCGAAGGATAAAGTTGATTTTCTTTCCGTTTTATATCGATTCGGTTTTGTGTATTGACAACCATTCGAACCTTCTCTAAAATATGATTAGTGTAAACGTTTACATTTTAGGAGAGACACATGGCAAATAAGGTGTTTTATAAATCACTTACCGGCGTTACGGCCGATATTATTCCTTTTTTCGATAGTGGCCATTTTCATTTATTTTATCTTCATGATTTTAGAAACACTGCGCAACATGGCGAGGGAACTCCTTGGTACCACCTTGTCACCCGCGATTTTGTTTCATTTTCTGAAGAGGGCGAAGCGCTTGCCCGTGGACGAATCGACGAACAAGACCTTTTTGTATTTACTGGAAGTGTCATCAAAGCTTCGGATACTTTTCATATTTTTTATACAGGGCATAACCCCCACTTCCCCGCTCAAGGAAAACCCGAACAAGCGGTTATGCATGCCATCAGCAAGGATTTAAAAACGTGGCAGAAAATTCCGGAAGATTCGTTTTTTTCCCCGTCCAACGATTATGAATCCAACGATTGGCGTGACCCTTTTGTTTTTTACAACGAACAAGACAAGAAGTTTTGGATGCTTCTCGCAGCGCGCCTAAAAAACAAAAATCCAGTTCGTCGTGGTTGCACCGCGCTTTGTACTTCAACGGACTTAAAACATTGGTCCATTCAAAAGCCTTTATGGTCACCACATTATCATTACACGCACGAATGTCCTGACCTGTTTAAAATGGGTGAATGGTGGTATCTCATCTATTCGGAGTTTTCTGACAAACGAATGACGCGTTACCGTATGGCCAAAGATTTAAACGGTCCTTGGTTGTCGCCTAAAGACGATCAATTCGACGGCCGTTCGTACTATGCCGCAAAGTCTGCGAGCGATGGGAAAAACCGTTATTTATTTGGATGGGTTCCGACCAAAGCAAATGAAAATGATGCGGGCGCTTGGCAATGGGGCGGAAACCTTATGGCACATCAATTATTTCAACGACCTAATGGCGAGTTGGGCGAATCGATCATTCCTGCCATCAAAGACCATTTTTCTTCCCTCGAAATCGCGAATCTTCCAAGGACCGAAGTTGATGCAACCGGAAGATGTCAATTTATCGATTTGCCTTATATTTTGCCAAATTCTTATCGTATTTCGGTGAATATTACTTTAGACGACAACACCACGCGCGCCGGAATCGGACTCCGCCATTCTTCGTCAAAGGATGTCTCCTATATGTATGCCCTTGATGCCGGACGTCAACAAATTGCTTTCGATCGTTTTCCCAATGTTCCTTGGCAATATGATAATTTTTTTGGTGTGTCGCGTTATCTGGAAGTCACCTCAAAGCGCACGTATTTTCTTGAAATCCTCGTTGAGGATGATGTGTGCGTGTGCTACGTCGATAACAATCTCGCGTTGAGTTCACGAATGTATCAAAACACCGATAGCCCACTTGCTCTGTTTTCAATGGATGGGAAGGCAACGTTCAGTCATTTAAAAATAACGACGGTTGCCGAACGGAAATAATCAAGTTATGAAACCTTTATCTTCGCTTCATTACCGGAACAATCTTCATTTTATTGGCGATGTGCATCCTTTTTATTGCAACAAAAGCAAAGAATGGTTTTTATATTACCTTCAACCCGGGGGACAATTCAATTCGCTTTTGGTTAAATCGAAGAATCTTTTTCAATGGGAAGAATGCCCGCTCACTTTTCAGGGTGTCCCAAGAGCAAAATACTTTGTGGTCGCGATATTAAAACACTCGAAGGTCCTTTATTCCTGGTACGGTCAACAATTTGTTCATGTATGCTCCAAAAGTAAAGATGGCGTTGCTTGGGAAGCCGATCCTTCCTTAGATATTAAGGTCAATCGGGCGATATCTGGCTTTGGCGAGCGTGATCCTTACGTGGTTTTTGACAAACAAAAGAAATGTTTTTATGCCCTGGCTTTAGCCTATCTCAACGGCGTTTCTGATTGTGCTATCACGCTGAAAAAAACGCAATCGTCGAATTTGCATCAGTGGGAAGCAAACACGTCCGTGGCTCTTCGTTTTCCAAACACCGATCAATGGACAAGCGGCGAACCTGAATGCCCTCAATTAATGAAGATTAAACGTCGCTGGTACATTTTTGCAAGCCTAGCACGGCGAACGGTCCACCACGTTGGTGGCCTCTCGTATTGGATTGGGGATCTTGACAAATCTCCTGATGAAATTGATTGGTCGTCAAAGCCCAAACACACGTTAACCAGTGAGGACCTTTGCGCCGCTCAACTGGTTCAAAAAAATCAATCCTTTTACCTCATGGGGTGGATTCCCCAAGATTATCATGGGTCTGAATGGGGTGGAAACGTTAACCTTCCCCTGATCGTCAGGGCCCTGCCCGATGGAGAATTGACGACCGCCTTTGCTGCTTCTTTTTTCAAGAGCTTTGAGCGAAAACCGATTGCTTCCGCAAGCGAAGTTACCCGCTTTAAAACAAAGCTCTCTCAAGACTCCATCAACCAAATCAAAGCAACCTTGGGAATCCAGGAAAAGACGACCTTTTCTTTTTCGCAAAACGACCTTTCCGCGATTGATGTCTGTTTGGATCCCCAAAAATCAAAAGTTACAATCGCTATGGCCGATCCACTCTATGAATGTGCTTCGTTAGATATCCCAAATACCATTTTCTCTCAAACGCTTGATATTGAGATTTTCACCGAGCGTGACATCGTTGAAATTAATGTCAATAAGGCTTATACGCTCCATGCGCGCGTTGGTCGCTTAATAACAAACGACCTTCTTACTACCCATTCACCCATGATTCAAAAGATTGAGGTTTTCAAGTTGGGAATAAAATCCAGAAAGGCACCGAAATGATGAACTATTTGCTTGGCATTGATGTTGGAACCAGTGGAACAAAAGTTGCTCTCTATGACCAATTTTTGAAGCAAATCGATTCTTTTACATTAGAGTACGACATGCAGAAACCTTACCCAGGATGGGCGGAACAAGACCCCGATCTTTGGTGGCAAGCGACGATGGCGTCGATTACTCACGTTTTAAAGCACTCAAAAATCAACCCGAATGATGTCAAGGGCATCGGAATTACTGGTCAAATGCATGGTTTGGTGATGCTCGATGAAAACAACAAACCACTTCGCCCAAGCATCTTATGGTGTGACACTCGGACAGAACAAGAATGCGCCGAAATGACCGAGGAACTCGGTTTGAAGCGTTTGATTGAAATTACCGCAAATCCTGCTTTGCCCGGTTTTACCGCCTCTAAAATCCGCTGGGTTGAAAAAAATGAACCTTCCATTTTTAAACGTTGCCAAAAAATCATGCTTCCGAAAGATTACGTTCGTTTTTGCTTGACGGGTTGTTTTGCAACCGATGTAAGCGATGCGAGTGGGATGCAACTTCTCGATATTCGGGCTCGTCAATGGAGTCCCGTGATGCTTTCACTTCTCCACATTTCGATTCAACAACTTGGAACCCTTTACGAAAGCGCCGAGGTCGTCGGAAAAATCACCGCCGAGGCCGCACGGTTGACCGGTCTTGCGATTGGGATTCCCGTCATCGCTGGAGCGGGTGACCAAGCCGCCTCCGCCATCGGAAATGGCATTGTGACTCCAGGAGACATCTCCATCACCATCGGATCAAGCGGTGTTGTTTTTGCTCCTACGGATACCCCCATCATCGATCCTCGAGGGAGATTTCACACGTTCTGCCACGCCGTTCCCAATGCTTGGCACGTCATGGGTGTCACGCAAGGCGCCGGAGCTTCTTTGAAATGGTTTAAAGAAGAATTCTGTGAAAAAGAAATGTTAGAAGCGAAACAAAAAAACATCAATGTTTATGACCTCTTAAATCAGGAAATTGAAACCATATCTGCCGGGAGTAACGGCGTTCTATATTTACCTTATCTCCAGGGTGAACGAACCCCCCACTTGGACGCAAAAGCCCGCGGAGTGTTTTTTGGAATCTCCTCATTTCATCAAAGAAAACATCTCTTACGTGCAGTCATGGAGGGCGTGAGCTTTTCTTTATTCGATTGCTATGGAACACTTCGTGAAAATGGCCTCGTGGCAAAACATTTCCGTTTGGCGGGAGGCGGCGCTCGAAGCGACGTTTGGACACAAATGCTCGCCGACATCTTTAATGAAGAAATCGAGCGGACCGATGTGCAAGATTCGGGCACTCTCGGGTGTGCTATTTTGGCGGGCGTTGGCATCAAAATGTTTTCTTCCATTCAGGAAGCATGCATGCGGTATATCCGAACAGTCGACACGCACTTCCCGGACCCAAAAACCGCAAAACAATACATACCCTACTATTCCCTCTATCACTCGTTGTATCCCACGCTTAAAGAATCTTTCCAAAAATTGTCTCGCATAAAAGATTAAACCGTTATTAATTTAATGGCGAATAGAAATAAGTTGCGATAGCGAACAAGGCGTTATATAGTATGGATGTGAAAACGATATCATACGCCATAATATAGATTACAAAAAAACCAAAACGAAAGAGGAAAATATATGTTACAAAAAAGAAAAGCTTTTCTATTCACAGTGACGTTAGCGCTTACATCCTTTGCGGTTGCGGGATGTGGTAACACGTCCAGCAGCGACAATTCGGGAAGTGACTCAATCGAACTCACCACCGAAGAAAAGACGTTCAATATCCTACAAAACTGGGATAAGGTAGGAATGAAAAACCACCTGAATGCCGGTACGAACGTCGGGCCTTTGAACTGGTTTGCGGTCGAACCTTTAATTCAATACATCCGTTCGACTGACGAAGTTTATTTTATCTTGGCCGAATCGGTGGTTCATAATGACGATTCCACCAGCATCGTGCATTTACGAAGTGATGCCAAATGGCACGACGGAACAAGCTACACCGCCGACGATATGATCGGTTATTATATCTTGAATCAAGGCCAAGTAACCAACTACATGACCAGCCTTGAAAAAATTGACAGTAAAACCGTTCAAGTCAATTGGAAACCACAAATGGAACCTAACGATAAGGTCAAAACGCTTTTACTTGCCGTGGACCGGGTCGGATCGGTGCAATACGAGGAGTTTAAGACCTTTATTGATACCGCTAAGAGCATTTTAACAAGTTCACCTTCAGCTCCGGCGGGATTTACCGGATGGGCGCCTTTTGGCAAAATCGCCAGTCAGGTTAATGTGAACGATTATATGTCCAACTATACGGCCTTCAAAAATTACAATCCTGAATGGTTTGTCGCCACCGGTCCGTATATGTTAGACCGTATGACCGAAACCGAAATGTTGCTTGAGAAAAACGTCGATTATTGGGCGGCTGATTCTTTAAAATTCGATTATATTAAAGCCACCAACAGCATGACGGATTTGAACCAAATTTATAATATGCTCGCTACCGGTCGAATCGATTACCAAGATGGCTTAGCTCCGGAAGCGACACTCAATCAAATCTTATCCAACAATCCCGAGATGGCGCATTACAAAATGTTTGATCCGGGCGCAATTGGAATTGTCTTCAATTTAGCGAAAACCATGCAGGTCAATGGAGCGGCGGAACCGCTCTGGACTGATAAAGTCCGGGAGGCCTTCCAATACATTTTTGACCGCAACGAAATGCGCAATGCCGGCAACCCCTATGCAATCACCGACTGGCACCCCTTGATGACGATGGCCCCTTCCGAAGCACAAAAATATATGAGTCAAGCCAACTTTGACCGTATCGCCACCTATACCTACAACCAAGAACAAGCCGCAACCTTGCTCAACGAAGCCGGTTGGAGCAAAGTTGAAGGTTCTTGGTATAACGGTGGTACTAAAGTAAAATTAAACTTGAACTATGATGGATCACATCCTGGAATGAGCAACGTTGCCGTCTCCGTTCAAGCCGCTCTTACAAGCTTTGGCATTGAATGCGTTCTTAAGAAGGGGGCAGACTTTAACGCTTGGTTTGGCACCGCTTCTTCGACCGCTTGGGCGGGTGACTTCAGTGTCGCCTGGACCGATTTAAATATGAGCTTCTCCTTCCCGACCGGCTCCTTTATCTATGCCTATGGAAACATTACTTCGAAAGTACTTCACCTACCCACCTTTACGGAAGATGATCCTGAAACGACCGTGATCGAATCTTCTGTAAAAATTAACCTCAATCTTCAAAAAGCGGATGGGAGCGGTACCTTCCGCGTCATCGATGTGCTCGATGGAATGTATTGCCTGAGTGACAGCGACCTCACGACCGTGGTAGATGATTTGGTTCTTGGCATGTCGCAAATGAACTACGGAATTCCTTTCTACCAAAACGTCACCGGTTCTTTCATCAATATTGGAAAGCTCGGGGGTGTTCCACTTCAAGATCGCCTAGAAACTTCGCGCAATATCACCTATGTCCCGACATTAGCCGAAGATCCCGACAACTTCTACGCAGTCGCCCGCTTGAACTTTCACTTTGCTTACGCGGTCCCCTTCATCGCCGGGGATTTATATCCTGCTCGTTTGGATGCTTAAAAGTTGAACGAGACAACGGAAAGGAGGATATCCGATGGAAAAAGTAAAAATATTCTTTAAAAAATCGCTTACTGTCGTCAGGGATGTCTTGTATCGCTATCGATACTTATGGCAACGCATCGGGTTTGCTCTCATCACGTTATTTTTTACCACAATCATTTCTTTTTTCTTGATTCGAAGCATTCCCGGAGACGTCATTTTGTCTTATGCGCGCGAGTTAGCCGCGCAACGAGGAATCTCCCTCGATGAAGCGATGCGCCTCGCAGTCCAAATTCTTAACTATGACCCCAACGCCAATATCTTTGTTCAATTCTTTGAGTATCTCGGCGGATTGCTGCACGGAAACTTGGGCTCTTCCATGTATATCTTTGACGTGACTGTCGTTGAGGTCATTAAAAAAACGCTCCCTTGGACGTTATTCGTGGCCACCGTTGCGCTAAGCATCAGTTTCCTCGTTGGCACTTGGCTTGGAAATCGCCTTGCTTGGAAACGTAAGGGACCGGAAGAAATGGTCGTTTCGAGCTATATTGTCGTGGCTAATTCAATTCCCGATTATTTACTCGGATTGCTACTTTTGTACATTTTTGCTTATACTCTTGAATGGTTCCCAACGAATGGAAATTACGATATCATGGTCGATCCCGGTTTTAATTTGCCTTTCATCGCCAGTGTCTGCTATCATGCGGCGCTCCCCATCATTGCCCTCGTTTTTACTCAAATCGGCAACTGGGCGCTCATGATGAAAGGAAGCGCCGTTGGCGTGCTCGGGGAAGACTATATTAACGCGGCCAAGGCTCGCGGAATTCCCGATCGCATCATCGTCCGAAAGTACCTAAAAAAGAATGCGATGTTGCCCTTAATTACTTCGCTCGCCATTTCCTTCGCATTTTTATTCGGTGGCTCTCCTTTAATGGAAACGATTTTTAACTATCCGGGCATTGGACAACAATTTGGCATTTATATTGGTCGTCTTGACTACCCCATGATTCAAGGAATCTTGTTTTTCATCAGCGCGATTGTCATTTTCGTCAACTTGATTGCCGACTCCATCTATTCCTTGGTTGATCCTCGGGTCAGGAGGGATTCCTAATGAAGAACCCATTCACGGTCCGAAGGCTCAAAGATAATCCGTTTTTCCAGGCATTTTTTCAAAACAAAAAGGCCATTGCCGGCGCAATCATCTTGCTCCTCTTTATCTTTATCGGCGTTTTCGGCCCCCTGATTTTCCCGTATAGCCCCGCCATTGATTATGAAAATTATTTACTTCAACCTTCGTGGTTACATCCACTCGGAACGGACGGTCTTGGCCGCGATGTCTTCCGTCAATTGATTGCCGGAACCGGAGACGTGCTTGTCGTAGCGGTATTAACCGCCCTGATCACGATTTCAATCGGTGTGACGCTGGGTTTAATTTCAGGTCTACTCGGTGGCGTTGTCGATCGCATAATTATGCTCGTTGCGAACGTCTTTTTGACCATTCCGAGTTTACCGGTATTCTTAATCTTGGCAATGCTTTTTACGGTGAACGATCCCTTTTCTTTCGCACTGATCTTGAGCATCTTCAACTGGGCTGGTTTGACTCGGGCCATCCGCTCACAAATCATCTCTTTGCGTGAACGGGATTTTATTCAAATTTGCACAGTCATGAACATGAGTAAAGCGCATATCATTTTTAGGGAATTGATGCCAAACATTGGTTCCTACATTCTCATCAACTTTATTTTAGTCATGAAAAACGCGATTACCGGAAGCGTTGGCATCATGTTTTTGGGTCTCGCCGCATTCCAGCCGACCAACTGGGGCGCGATTCTGATTACCGCCAAAGATTTTGGTGCATTGTTTATCCCCGCTGCCCGCATTTGGCTTTTAGCTCCGATTGGCTGTATATTCGCCTTCCAATTCGGAATTATCCTCTTATCAAGCGGCTTGGACGAAGCGCTCAACCCCCGCTTAAGGAAAGGATGATTTCAATGAGTAACCCAATACTGGTATTAAATAATCTTGTCATCGAATATGAATTGAAACGTTATGCCATCCGAGCGATCGATCACGTATCGATGGCTTTTGAAAAGGGAAGCATTACGGCGATTGTTGGTGAATCGGGTTCCGGAAAAACCACGTTGGCATCCGCCATCTTACAAGTGATTTCCTCTCCCGGCCGCATCATCAGTGGCGAGGTTTTGTATTTCCAAGATATCAAAACCAATCTTTACCCAACGGTAGAACAAGGCAATCAATTTATTGCCTCCATCCACACGATGACTCCCCATGACCTCAACCGCTATCGCTGGCAAGAATGCTCCATGGTTTTCCAAGGAGCTCAAAGTTCGTTAAATCCCGTGATGACCATTTATGAACAGTTTTATGAAACGATGCTTGTCCATCATGACGGCCGAATTCACCCAAAAGACATGGAAAAAATCGTTACCAAACGAGCCAAAGAAGTTTTGGAAATCGTTCATTTGGACTTTGAGCGAATTCTGCCGATGTACCCCCACGAACTCAGCGGCGGTATGAAGCAACGGGTTATGATTGCCTTTAGTCTCTTGCTTAACCCGAAAATCATCATTCTTGACGAACCCACCACCGCCTTGGATGTCATTACCCAAGACAGCATTTTCCGTGTTCTGAAAACGATCAACAAAGATCTTGGGGTGACCATGATTTTGCTTACACACGATATGGGCGTTGTTGCAAAGTTCGCTGATTTCGTTGGTGTCATGTATGCCGGGAAACTGGTTGAATACGGCCCAACGCGCGATGTTTTTGCCAAAAGGATGCATCCCTATACACGCGGCTTAATTAGTGCTACGCCATCCATTATCGCAGACAACTCCATGTTGAAACCGATTGAAGGTACTCCGCCAGATTTGATGGCGCTTCCTTCGGGTTGTGCTTTCAATCCGCGTTGTGACAAGTGCTTTGCGCCTTGCAAAAATCGATCACCCGAATTAATCAATCTCGCTGGCCATTTGGTCAGTTGCCATCTTTACACCGAAACGGGGGAACCGAAGCATGAGTAACGTCATTGAATTAAAAAACGTTCATGTTTGGTTCACCAAGCGTTCAGGTCTTTTGAAAGAAAGACGCTTTCATGTACTTAAGAACGTTGATTTTTCTGTCGGAGAAGGCGAAATTGTGGCCGTTGTCGGCGAATCCGGATGCGGAAAAACCACTCTCGGTCGAATTATCACCGGACTTTTGAAGCCCTCGCAAGGCGAAGTTCACTTTGAAGGCAAGTCCATTTACGGTTTTATGAATGCAGATTTTCTCCGCTTTCGAAAAAGCGTCCAATTCATCCAACAAGATTCTTATTCCGCATTAAATCCCGTGCGAACCATTTATCAATCGTTGCAAGCCCCCATTGCCACCCACCACAAAAAGATGACCCATCAAGAAATTGATGATCGGATTGTGGAGTTAATGGGTTTGGTTGGCTTAATTCCCGCGGAGCAGTTTCTCACCAAATACCCGCATCAACTCAGTGGCGGGCAAAGACAACGCGTCCTTATGGCGCGTGCGCTGTCGCTAAGCCCAAAATTAATCGTCGCCGATGAACCGGTTTCGATGATTGATGTTTCGTTACGTCTTTCGATTTTGAATTTAATGGGCGAACTCAACCGGAAGTTCAAGATTGCCTTCGTATACATCACCCACGATTTAGCTACCGCCAAATATATCGCCAACGATCAACGCATCGCGGTGATGTATCTTGGAGAAATTTCCGAAGTCGGAAACATCAATAGCATCTTAAATAATCCTCGTCACCCCTATACGCAAGCATTGCTTTCTGCCGTCCCGGTTCCAGACCCTGTGATTGCCGCCCGTCAAGGCGAAATCCCGATCAAAGGCATGAATCTTACCAGTCTCGAACATCGCACCGCCGGTTGCCCATTCTATGAACGTTGCCCCTATGCCGAAAGCAACTGTGAGAACACCATCGTCCCGGTTCACCATCTGAACGGAGTCGATGTTCGCTGCCACCACGAAAAGAAGGTACCTCAATGGAAAAATCCCGTATAAGCCTGATTTTCCGTTTTACCCTGATTCTTGGCTTGCTTTCGCTTTTCATGATTTTCTTCACGACGTTCAATACCGCCGAATTCTATATCAGTTGTGTCACCTTTGCCATCAATGTGATCGTCGCCATTATAGCCGGAGTCCTTATCCGAAAGAAACATGGAGAAAATAAATGAAATTGCCACAAGTCAAAGGAATGTTTGCCGTAGCCTTTCTCCTCGTCGGTTGTCAAACCACGAGTTCTTTGTCATCCTCGCCTTCCGGAGAAACTTCCGAAACCTCTTCGGAATCCTCTTCTTCGTGTAATTGTTCCATTCCTTCGGAAGAACAAACGCCTTATGAGACCATTTATCAGTCTGAAGAAGTGTCAAAGTATCCTGAACGTGCCGCCAAAGACATTCACAAAGCCGCCGATGGTTATACGGGTAATTCTGTCCAAGGTTATAACGGATGGGCTTATGTTTATAAATCGGGTAGTACCTATGAACCGTTGAATTTCGATGAAACCACCCATTCTTGGAAACAGGGAAACAATGAAATTAACGGGGCTTTTATGACCTCATCTTCCATGCCTGTCGCACGCGCTTTCACCATTTTTCCGGGTGGTACCGGAAAAATCTATATCACCGGAAAAGTCTCACTCGCCAACGAAGTGGAACCCTCCGCGGATGTGAAAATACTTCTCAATCGAACCCTCATTTATCCTTCGTCGAGCTCGGAACAAAACATACCCGAAGGTGACACCAATGGCTTCTATCATGAAGTCGCGGTCAACGTGGTCCCGGGCGACACCATCTATTTCGTCGTTTCCGGAACCGGAAAAGTCTCTTGGAATCCAACGATTCAATACGATGGTATCCTCGAATCTCCACTTCACTACAATCCAACCGGATCTTTTCTTAACGGAAATGCCATTGATTTAGGAGACGTCCATCCCTATTACCATGATGGAAAAATGTACATGTTTTATCTTCGCACAGATGGCGGCTATAACACCGCGCTTGCAACCAGTTTGAATATGATCGGTTATCAAGACACGACGGTTTCGACCCACCCGGTCAATCCACCGGGTTCAAACTACTATGTGCTTGGGATTACCGAAGAAGCTGGTGGTTTCCGTACATATTACGGAGCCAGCAGCAGCTACATCTATGGAGCTAAAAGCAACGATTTACTCACGTGGGAAGCCGGCGAAGGCGTGGATTCCTTGTTTAACCCCACACACCTCCCGACCATTACGTATCCTGCCGGGGGGCGTGACCCCTATGTTTTCTATGATACCGACGTTCAAAGATATCGAATCGTCTATTTGGGGTATTACGCGAACAAATATCGGACCGGCGGTGATGACTTTGATGCCGCGCTTTCGCTCCAGACTTCTCAAGGAAATTCCACCGAAAAATGGAACGCCGAAGAACATGAATTACTTCGTTTTGACAACGAGGGAACATCCGGACGCGACGAACCAGAATGCCCACAAATCGTGAAAATTGGGAATCGCTGGTACATCTTTGCAAGCATTTACGGCCGTTCAGTCAACGGTGTGGGATTGCCAAGCTATTGGGTCGGCAACGCCAATGCGAAAATCGATGAAACCGATTGGAACTCAAAACCGGAACTCTTTTTAGATGGTGAAGATTTATGCGCCGCCCAACTCGTGAAAGTCGGCACCCGGTACTACATCTATGGATGGGTCGCCCCCTATGCTTCCGGCGGAGGCTGGGGTGGTGCGTTGAATATCGCCCGGGAAGTTTATGCTCGTGCAGACGGAACCCTCGCCACGCGCCTTGATCCCTATATGACTAAACTTCTGAACGGAGGTTCACTGTATCGCTTGTCGCAAGGAAACACTACTTCCGTAAGCGGAACCTGGTCTACAGGCACCAATCAAATGACTTTTAGCAATGGTGAACCCGGTCCTGCAGGTCTAAACATGTCGGATTATGGCGAATTATTGCTTCCGGGAACTTATCGACGTACGATGATTGAAGCCAAATTATCGATGCCGGCAGGAACACGGTTGGCAGGATTTAAATTGTCCCAGAATGGCGCTCCCGAATACGCCACCGTTGCGGTCGATAAGCTCAATGGCCGTATGATCGCGTCAGCCAAAGACCAAGCAGGTTATGTGACTCGCGCTAAATTCAACACCGCCATATCCGATTATTCGGATGTTTCGATTAAATTGATTGTTGAAGGGGCGCTTGTTGAATTTTACGTCAACGACACCTACGCCCTCACCGCTCGATTGTTCAACGATGGGACAAGAAGTGTATTATCGGACTTTTCGATCAGTCTTTTCGGCGATGGCGAAGGCACGTCCTTTTCAGATTTGTCTGTGAATATGTTGCGAACGACTGAAACAGCTTACGATTAAAAGATTTTTGGTACCCGAAAAACAATTGACAACGTTTACACATTTGTTATAATGAAAATATGGTAGCGTTTACACAACGCCAAAATAGGAGAATAAAATGAATAAAAAGCTTTCAATTCCTCTGCTCATGACCACTTTGGTTACTTTGTTCGCTTGTGGAAATACGATAAGCTCAAGTTCCTCCGAGGCCGCATCGTCTAGTGAAACTAGTTCGGAAAGTAGCGTCTCATCGATTGTTTCCTCTGAGTCCTCCGAGACAACGTCTGTTTCATCGGAAGTCTCTTCGGAAGAAAGCTCGACATCGGTTACGCCTACCGAAAATTTGGTGGAAGTCTTCAATTATGGTTTTGATGCCGCGTATGTGGGTGATCCCGCAATCAACGCTCCTGAAGAAGGCGAAGGCTTTATCATTACCGATGGCGGCTATGCCACCACGATTAATGGCGCCCTTGAACCGGCTCCGGCTCCAGGTTGGACATTTGCTTACGGAAGTTACGATTTGAATATGCCTGAATTCGAACTGGAAGCTAAAGTCCGTTTCGGTGCTTCCACAAACAATACCGCTGTCTTCGATATGAGAACTTGCTACGACGGATGCTACGATGTCCAATTCTCCGCCAAAAACAATGAGAATGGTTGGCAGGGCGTCCAAATTCATCAAGCCGGTGGCAGCATGATTGCCCAACACGATGATCCGACCAAAGGCGGTCTCATCACCGATGGAAGTTTGACCATTGTTCCAGATACCGATTACATCTTCAAATTCCGTTCGATGATTGATGAAAACGGAAACGCTCGTGTTTCTGCTTACGTCAACGGTGTGAAGGTCATTGAAATAAGCGGTTTGTCCCGTTCAACCCTTAACGCTAATGCCAAGCATGGCATGGGTGTCTCGGCGGGTACGTGGGCCAATATCGATTATTACAAGGGATCTAACGTCATTATTTCCTAGGAGGACTCCCCATGAAGAATGTCATTAATTTCAAATCCATTGCCGTCCTTTCAACCGCCGCCATCCTTGGCCTCTTCATTCTGTCCGGGGGACGTGTCGCACGTCCTGTTACAGGTGAAACCTTTAGTTATTCGATTACATTGAACACAGCCAATCGCGCAACGATTTCTGCGGAATATGGTAACGGAAGCGAGACCTTTGGCAACGGAAACGTCTTATTTAATTACGTCCAAGTCAAAGATAACCTCTCTTATCATACCGAAATGGCCGCGGGTGGCTATATCTACAACGATTCCTCCACACGCATCACGTCCATGACGAGGATTACCGCTGTCTTCTCGGGATCACTGACCCTAACGACAGGAAATACCGCGAATCCGACGATTAGCCCCGTTGTTCTTGCCAGCGGCGTCGAAGAATATGTCAGTGGCGACCCCTACTTTATTAAAATTGCGGCCGGATCAACGACGTATTTAACAAGTTTGATCATCCGCTACAGCTGCACTCCTGCCGCAACCCATTTAGTTCCCGTATTTAATTACGAGAGCAACGCGGCCACTGCAGGAAGCCACGCCGTTGCATCGCCTGCCGAAGGATATGGCTTTATTGTTGGTACGGATGGCTTTGCCTCAACCGTGAATGCATCCAACGTCCCGGCCGCCGCTCCTTCCTGGACCTTCGAAAACGATGGTTATGATAAGAATATGGCGGAATTCGAGCTTGAAGCAAAGGTGCGGTTTGATGCTTCAACCAACAACACGTCCGTCTTCGCGATGCGTATTTCTTACGCCGGTTACTATGATGTCCAGTTCTCCGCCAAAAACAACGTCAGCGGCTGGCAAGGCGTCCAAATTTACAAAAATGGCGGCGTACTTGCGGCACAACACGATAACGTTTCAAAAGGTGGTTTAATTACCGACGGAAGCTTAACCATCACTCCCTACACAGATTATATCTTCCGCGTCCGCTCGATGATTATCGACAGCACCACCGCCTTGGTCAGCGTGTTTGTCAATGATATCAAAGTCATTGAAATCAGCGGCTTGTTAAGAGAAGCCCTGAACGCAAATGCTAACCACGGTATGGGCGCCTCTGCCGGTTCTTGGATTAAAACCGATTACTTCCGCGGCTCCAGAGTCGTCACTGCGTAAGCCTAAAGCTCAAAATAAAAACTGCTCTTGCACAGTCGCATTGAGCAGTTTTTTTGTTCTATTTTTTTGAGGATCCGCGAATGATGAGGTGAGGCTCGACGGTAATGAGGGTCCCGGTTTCCCGCGGTTCTTCGCTTTTGATTTTTTCCATAATGTTATCAACCGTCTTCTGGAAGATGCTGTCGATCGGTTGCGCGATGGTCGTGACATCCAATAAATTGAACCACTCCAAATCATCAAATACAATGAGGCTTGCCTTGTTGTTGGTCCGTTTCAACGACATCAAAGTGTCCATACCGAAGTTGTTGGTCCCCGCGACGATGCCGTCGGGTTTCAATTCGCGTATCAAGCCCTCGATTTCTGGTTCAATTGAGTGGCCAAGTGAATAAAGGCGGATATAGTTTGGGTCAACGGGAATTTTGGCTTCATGAAACGCGCGAATGTAACCATTGCTGCGGTTGGGAGTAAAATCCAACTTGACGGAAAGTAAAAGAATTTTTCTTTTGCCGGTTTCAATAAGGTGTTTTGTCGCTAAATAGGCACCGTATTCGTCATCTACGCAAAGGGCATCCACGTTCGGATAGGCTTGACGGAAGAGTTGCAGGACTTTGATGTCCCTTTTTTCCATGATCGAGATGAGATCGGCATTTGAGTTAGAGATTGGAGTAAAGATTAAGGCGTCGACTTTTGAAGAAAGCATGGATTTGATGTTTTCTCGCTCATATTGTGTGTTTTCAAAACTGTAGGATAAGAAGACGTTGTATCCCAGTTTTTTAAATTCAATGATGAGTTTTTCTAAAACAAGATTGTAAAAGTAATTTCCAATGTCGGCGACGACAATGCCAATCGTGTGGGTACGTCCGCTTTTCAACGACTTAGCGTTGGAGTCAACAATGTACCCGAGTTCTTTGGCTTTGCTTAAAATTGATTCGCGTTTGCTTTTTTTGACATAGCCGACACCACTGAGGGCGCGGGAAGCCGTCGCGATTGAAACATTGCAGGCGACAGCAACATCTTTTATATTGGTCATTCAAACGGTCCTTTCATGCATCATTTCTTCGAAAATATGGTTCTAAATAGTCCCTTATTGTTTGTATTATATCATCCACGAAAATAATAATAAAACGTTCTCACATTTTAATACACGTTCCGGAAAGAATCAATATTTGGAAACGATTTAATCTTGAGGTTTAGTGAGCCCTTTGTTTTGGGCGCATTCCGCAACGACGAGCAACCGTTTGATCGCGTAATCAAAGAAAGCCTTGTAAACCTCGCAAAAAGAATGGGACAGCAAATCCTTCTCACGTTCTTTGCGACAACCCCCGCGGCAAAGTCGATAATACTGGCACGAGGAACATTTTTCATGAATGGACAAGGAATCACTGATAAAACGATGATACGTGGTTTGGGTACTTATTTCACTCCATTTGTTTTGACCAATGTTTCCCAACTTATAGTCATCAAGGCAATAAAAATCACACGGGTAAATATCACCATTCGACTCACACACAAAATATCCCCCGCAAATGCCTTCCGATGCACAACTGTCCGGGCGGTGTCCGTTGAGCAAATTGATGAGGTTGTCAAACCAGCGAATACTGACATAATTCCCGTGGAGGATGTCTTCATACCACAAATCAAACAAAACACTTTGGAAGTGAAGCCATTGGGCGGGCTGCAACTTCCAGGAATTCGTTCCATCAATAAAATCCAGACAAGGAACAAACTGAAGAAATTCAAAACCTTCTTTTTTGAAGAAGGAATAGGTTTCTTTGGCATTCATGTAATTGGCGCTTGTTACGACGGAAAGGATGTTAAACCGTACGCTTGCCTGTTTCAATCGTGCGATGCCTTTCATGGTCGCTTGAAATGCGCCTTTGCCATTTTCGAAAAACCGAGCGCGGTCATTGACTTCCGCTTGACCATCCAAAGAAATGCCCACCAACCAATCGTTTTTATGAAAAAAATGCGAAAAATCTTCGGTGATTAACGTTCCATTGGTTTGAATGGAATAAAAAACGGGAGCTTTCTTTTTGTTTTGTTTGCTCACTGATTCGATGAAATTTAAATAAAAAGGTAAACCCGCCAACAACGGTTCTCCCCCTTGAAAAACGAATGAAACGAATTGTGGTGCGGAGGAAAAAACCTCCCCGATTAACTTTTCGACTATTTCTGCGCTCATGATCTCCGGAGCTTTTTCATGGCAATACTTAACTGCATCCTTATAGAAACAATAGGGGCATGCCAAATTGCATGAGGATGAGACGGGCTTAATTAGGATGGTTAATCCCTGTACCTTCTTACTCGGCTTATTCATATTCCGCGGTATAATAAACGCTTTCATCCACTTCAAACAATTTTTTAGGCGAAGCGACCCTTCCACATGGGCGAACACCCTCTCCAATGCGCTCGCCATCACCAAGTTCGGCCCGGTATTTTTCAACGAGTTCCATGAGTTCGCGTATTTTTGCTTCGTTTCCTTGTGAAAGGTTCTTTTGTTCACCGATGTCGTTGGGAAGGTAAAAAAGTTCGTTCGTTTGGATAATGTATTTCCAGTCTCCTTTGCGAATTGCTCGAAGAATGTTTTCGTGATAGTAGCAAAGGATGCGATCTTTGGGAAATTTTTGCTGATTTCTCAACCCGGCTGATATATCGAGTCCGTCAACTATATGATTCGCATCGAGTTTCACACCGACGATCGAGGCCAAAGTGGGTAAAAAATCCATCGACGTCGTGAGCGAATCAATGATGCGGCCTCCCCGGACTTCTAAGGGCCATCGAACAAGACAAGGGACGCGCATCCCGCCTTCATAAATGTCGCCTTTTTGTCCACGTAAGGGTCCGTTACTGCCATAACGGAGCACGCCGCCGTTATCTGAAGTGAATATGACGAGTGTGTTGTCTTTAATTCCGTGTTTTTCAAGGGTCGCAAAGATTTGGGCCATTCCCCAATCGATAAACTCAATTTCGGCGCGGTATTTGTCGTTGTCCGCCTTGGCCAAAAAGGAGGTCGGGGGATAAAAAGGCCAATGGACATACATATGGGCAAGATAAAGGAAAAAGGGATGAGTATGGTGCGTTTCAATAAAGGATGTTGCTTCAGCGATATATTCTTCGTTGAGTGGTCCTTGCCTGGGGTCTTTGCCCACAATCTCGTTTTGTCTCATTAACGGCAACGGAGGAAAGGTCACTTTTAAATCGGGGTGGTAATAACACATATCGTTGCTATAGGGCAAACCAAAAAATGAATCAAAGCCGTTGTTGGCAGGTAAAAAGGGTGGTTGATCACCGAGGTGCCATTTGCCAATCATTTTGGTGACATAGCCGGATTGTTTCATAATTTTTGGAATGATGATTTCGTCGGGATTGATGCCGATACGATCCCCCGGAAGCAATACGCAAAAATTTTCCCCCCGCCCTAACCCCACGCGTTGAGGATAGCAACCCGTTAAGATGCCGGCACGGCTTGGGGAACACACCGGTGAAGCCACATGAAAATCAGTGAGCTTTGCCCCTTCTCTCGCCATTTGATCAAGGGTGGGTGTTTTGCTCCGTGTTGAGCCAAAGCAACCGATGTCGCCATAACCCAAATCATCACACAAAACTAAAATAACGTTCGGTTTTTTTGTATTCACGCTATCTTCCCTCATACTTCATCGCTTCAAAAGGTGTCTGAAGTTTGAGATTGCCACGAATGGAATAAAGATTTGCGCTGGTGCTCAAAATGTTGAGGACAATGATTTTTCCTTTAAGCATTTCCATTTTGGCTTTTGGAATATCGAAAACATAAGCATCGCTATCGCCAGAGAACGCTTTAAGGTTTTCATATTCAAACCCGGGAATGGGACGATTGTCGGAATCGCAAATTTGAATTTTGATGTATCCCGCACTTGCGCGGACATTGAAAACAAGATCTCCGCCAAGATAAAGGAACTGCTTGGTCGTAAGTTCCCCAATCCCCTCGGTGGTTTCCAAGCTACAAAAGCCGTCTTTTCTCATTTCAAACACGAGAATGGAACCCTTGCCGGGCGTCACCCTTCCATGTTCCTCCGATGTCGCCGAGGCATAAATGAGGAATTTTCCATTTTGTTCCAACACACACATCGGGTAAATACATTTCAATTTTTCTTCGGGGTCAATAAAAAAGTTGGTTCTGAAAAACCGATTGAAAAACACTCCCCCATCGCTATAGACTAATTGGACTTCGACTTTCCCACCATCAAATTTGTGTCCGGGAAGACTGGATACCCGTTGCCCTTGAAAACACAAATAATTGGGTGTTTGATAAACCATCAAAAAACCAATAAATTGATCCGCGTAGGGAAAGACATTAATGCCATAGAAATCAGTCAACGGTTGATCGAGTGCATCGCTTTGGAGAATCACTTCTGGTTGTGAGTAGTGTTTGAAATCTTTCGTCGTTACAAAGGCAATTCGGCGATCAGTGTGGCGAGGGCGTCTATAAATGACAAAAGACTCTAAACGTTGATTAAAGACGACAGACATCGGGTAATCTGGGGTATCTAAACCTTGATGCCAGGCCATTTCTGGATGGTAAACAAACCGCAAACCGTCTTTGGAGATAAACGTTACGGCAGAAAACGTATTGTTTGGGCCTTTGTACATACATAATGCGACAAATTTACTATCGCCCTCAAGTTGAGGTAGAAAAAAGAACTGCCCTTCGGCAAAAATGGTTTCACCCATCTTGTAGGGCAAAACTTGGTTAAAAAGCAATTTGTTTTCTTCTGTAAAATATTTGCCCGTATCCATGGGGTCGAAGTGGATTCCGTCCTCACTTGCGGCGCAAAGTTGAATGGTGTTGGCGACAATGGTTCGGTCAATGCTCCATCCTTGATAGAGCATGATATATTTTTTAAGCTCAACATTAAAATAAACGAACGGATAACCCCACGCCAAATTGACTAAGGAGATCGCGGGGTCCACATAAGGCGCTTCCGAAACCAATCGGGGAGAGTGCGAGACACGTTTCATTCCCACCATAACGTTGGTGTAGCGATCATCAAAGAATAGCAGTTTGGCCATCAATAACATCTCCTTTTTGTAGATCGATTGGGAAAGAATTAATTGTCTTTTGAATAGAAATTTCGCTAATGAAATTATACTCCTTTTAGTATAAGAAAAATCCCCATTCAAAGGAAAACACGATACAATAGTATCGAGGTGCATTTTTATGGGTAAATATCAGCTTCACTATTCACACCCCGATGGACGCATTGTGGGTGACGTCATGCCCTACTATTATCAGGGTACATTTCACGTCTTTTATTTGCTCAATGGAAGTGGGCATAATGATATCAATCACGAACACGCCATTTCAACGGATTTGATCCATTGGGAAAACGTTCCCCCAAGCATCCGCCATGAAGATAACTGCGCCTTCACGGGTTGCTACTTAACCACCCCGGATGGAATTCATCACTGTTTCTTTACGCGTTGGAATCCCGAAAACAAAAACGGAAGAGAATCCATTGGTCACGCAACGTCAAACGATTTAATTTCATGGGTGAAAACCGATCTCCACCTGATACCAGACGGAAAAATCTATTCCGCAGCCCAATACAGGGATTTTCGGGATCCGTGTGTTTTTTACGATAACCAAAATCGACTCTTTCATATGTTTGTACTTGCCGATGGCGTAGGTCACGAGAATACCTCAACGAGTTGGGATGAAAACTGGATTCAGGGACATTACATTTCTTCCGATTTGATTTCTTGGAGTCCTTTGCCCCCACTTCTTGGTTCTTTTGCCGATGAATGCCCGGATTACTTTTTTGAAAATGGGGTCCATTATATTCACGGTTGCCACCACTACGCCATAGCCCCTCATTTCGAAGGGCCTTATCAGTCAAACAATGATTTTGTCCTAGACCTTGGGCTACGTGCCGCAAAAATGTGTTTTGTCGAAAAACGTCGCCTCTGGTTTGGCGGTTTCATCGGAGGTTCTTTCACACTTCCTCGAGAACTCATTATTCAGCCAAATCAAAAACTTGGGTTAAAGTTGGCCAAAGAAATCTATGATGTCACCAATCATCTCGTTAATTCTTCCAAAGCCAATTTCCATTACGTTAATCTCGAAACAGAAAAAGCCCATCGATTTCGTGTCGATGTCAGTCAGGGAAAAGACTTAGAACTATCGATCATTTTTATTGGCGAAAATATCAAATCGGAGTTTTTGTTTGATCGTGACCAGCTTGTTTTACTGCATAATCAAGAAAAGAAATTTCTTTGCAAACTGGATAATTCCGAATGCCTTTCCATTGATATTGTGGTTGATTCGGATATTATCGAATGTTATTGGAATGGTGTTGGAACGCATACCATGAACACCAAAAATGCCGTCAGAATTATCGAGATACAATCTAAAAATCAAAAGGCCTCAGTCGCTCATTTTACATTGTAAATAACTTGGTTTTCAAAGCTTCGCGGTCCTTCGAATGTGTTTCGGTGGCTTTTTGCAGGGTTTTTTGTGTTTGAAAGCCAAAACGAAAGCCCATTTGTTTGCGTTTTAATTTCGGTTTGGATGATGATTTTCCTATATGGAAATCCACATGGCGGGGACAACACCACCACTTGTGCTGTCGACAAAGTTGTGGTAAAAATTGCCACTAAAGGTCACATAATCCCCCATGGCCTCATTGCTTCCGTTCGGCGAACGCAACCACCAATCACTCAGTCCGTCGGAGGAATACACACAAGCTCCTTGGGATTGGGCATAGGCGGTTGTTTTGAGTTGCCGCGATGCCTCCGTGTTGAATCCGTAAGCCGCGCTGGTGGCTTCGGCATAACTAAGCAAGAAAATTTTGTCGGTGGTGTTTTCGCAAGCGTTTGGATTCGGAATGTACCCCGTGGATGCGGGGCTGTTATCAACATTCGTGGTCTGGATACGCGAATTCCCTTCGAGGGTAAAGGCGGTTAATAAAAAGAAATAACTGAGCCACCAATGGATATGGGAATATTGGTAATTGTTCGCGTGGATGGGGGATCCTTCCGCCGGTCCGCCTGCAGGGAAAATTTGATAATCTTGTGAATCAAGGATGAGGTCAGCTCTCAGAAAAGCGCGCTGGTTGACAACGTCAAGAACGCGCCAGGAAATGGGTTCAAAATGAAACCAGTAGATTTCGTTTGTAAAGTAACCTTGGTCATCTTGAAAAGAGTTGTCTGCCGAGGATGGAAGAAAGGCATAAAATGGGCGATAACTTGTGAAATAGACACCGCGATATTCATTGCTTTCATAGTATAAATCGATATACCACATATAGGACGACACCTCACCATCGGAATAATAATTGTATTCCGTCCAATAGGAGTAGTCTTCCGGAATGGGGAGCGTTCCGGATGCGGCATTTAATAGTGCAATTAAGCCACCGTCCGTTACTTGGCTTTGCGGATACGTGCCAAATTGAATGGACTCTCCCGGGACGAACTCGGTCGGAACGCAGCTATATGTCATGACCAGGGAAGCCAGGGATAAATCACTCGTTCCCGTGTTCGTAAATGCAATGTAGTAAGGATGATCGCTCAGCACCACCGTCACGGCCGATGTCAGCACTTGCGAATGAGTGCTAGGCATCGATTGCCAACCCACCGTCAATGTGGCTTCGCCGCCGGAAAAAGTGGCCGTGATCGATGTCAGGGAGGTGATTCGCGTATTGATGTTGTTGGATATCGTGCCGCCTTCGTTCAAGACAACGTGATAACCCGATGCTTGTTTGGCCGACGTGTAATCAAAATCAACATACCGCACGGTGGCACAACCGTTTCCGAATGTTTCGGTGCTCAGACTTGAAGGGGCGTTACTATCATCCAGTGCGATTGTGAAGGAAGGTTCCTCGCCTTGGACCCGTTCAATTGCGGGGCTTACCGATTGGCCAATCATGATCACGATGGCAACAAGAATCACATAGATTCCCTGAACTAAAATGAAATTTCGCCTTCTTGGCGTCAACCAGTCCCTAAACATCATGCTTTTCCCCTTCGTTGGTGTCATCCAAACTCAAGTTTATGCGCGTCGCTTTTGATCGATGGAGTGATTTTTCCCTGTTCGCTCGCATGAGCAAAAATAAAAAATACCCCACCGGTTCTTTTCTTATTTTGCAATGGTTCGCATCATAAGTCCAACGCAATGAGGTATCTTACTTCTTTTTCACCCGTGTTTCGGCCTTTTCCCCTTGTATTCCACGTGAGCCAAATCAATCTCAAAACGGCAAATATCGCTTCCTCCAAGGATGGTTTCTAGCGGTTTCACAGGTAGTGATTTTCCAAACAGGATTTCAAACGGAAACTTAGTAAATCCACCACTGCAATGACAGAATAGAGCGGGGACTTTTCCGATGGCTTCACGGGCGAGTGGGCAGTGGCAACCATAATAGCGTTTCTTGTCCAAGGAATCCGCTTGAAGATAAGCTAATGTGTCATATGGGATTTTTGTGACATACAGCTTATCATCAATGAGTCGTGCCGAAAGAATTTCTTGATTGCTTTTAACGAAGTCGATGACTTCTTGTGTAATGGCCTGTTCAAACCAAACCTTATTTTGGGCGAGATGCTCTTCGAGTTCGGCGACTTGGCGGTGATGTAAATCCTCTAAATAACTGGCCAAATCCGGCGC
>JACCEE010326735.1_pt1 | contig 23653 bp, 35 predicted proteins | sample 7449931 | NCBI WGS metagenome assembly JACCEE01 (sample SAMN15323457, study PRJNA562643) | freshwater metagenome | isolation source: river surface water | place: USA:Blue River Watershed | collected 2017-08-19 | reverse complement strand
TATCACGACAAATTAGAAATCATTGAAGACTAATATTTTCAAAAATTAAGAAGGAAAACACAAATGGAAAACACTATCAACCTAGAGCAATTTATGGAAGAAGACGACAAAGTTAAGAGTTTATTGAGATTTTTAGAAGATAGTGTAGATGTTGGTCAAATTGACTGGATGGTTAACAAATTAAAAATTAGAACAGCAAATGACCTTCTACAAATAGATGAAGTCAACTATGAAGGTGTATGGGTTGAGGCAGAAAACTGGACTTATGACGATGCTGATCAAGCAGAAGAAAACACAGATGAAGAAGGTATAGATGTTTACTATGTTTCCTACACAGATAAAACTGGTGAAAAACATAGAGCAGGAACCTTGGATGAGCATCAAGCAGATTGTTTCACCACCCTCTTAGAAGGTTTTAAAGAAGTCATAGAGGAACATCCAGAGGCTTCCGACATTGACCTCACAAATATTAAAGAAAATAGAGAGTTGATAAAAGCACAACTGGAGACAATTATCAATAAGAGTTTGTTAGATAAGAAACTTGACAACAAAGCAACCAAAAAATCAACATCAATAAAAATTTAAAGAAAGGAATAGTATGAGAATAGACAATGACCTTAGACAATTTATAAAATCAAATATTTTGGCAACCAATTTGGAGTTGTTAGACAATGATTTTATAGACCAAATTGGAGAATTGATAGCATCACCAGAGAAGAGAAAGGAATCCTTCCTAAACACCCTTGCTGAAGAATGCCATTGTGATAGCCTGGACGAACTCAAAGAACATCTACAAAATCCAGGCACCCTTGTGGATGGTGAGATTGTCTGTATTGAGTTAAATAAAGAGAAGGCAAAGCATTGCTACGAACTGTATTTCCCATCCGTGGAAGTCTTTGCCAGTCTATCCATCAAGGAACACACCTATTTCATTGACTGTGATGCTAAGTTATCAGGATGGAAGGGAAAGTTCTTATTTGATACAGTTGAAAATTTCCCAATAAAATTAACAGACAAACAATATGAACTACTTCTAGAACTTCAAAGAAGTTGAATTTTTAAGATGATAGATAAAGAGCCAACCCAATGAGGTTGGTTTTTTTATGTTTGAATTTTCTAATTACCATTAATCTACAACCTCATTGATTTTATATTTATATTTGCTATATTATAAATATAACCCAACAACAGGAGAGCAATATGGGATTTTTATCAAAGTTATTTAGCAAGAAAGATGTAGTTATTAGACAAGGCAAAGACCCAAGAATAACTCATGTAGATATACCAAAGGGAATGTCAATAGAAGAACTCAATTCAACCCTATACAGAGCAAAACTAGAAGAAGAGGCAAATGTTGTAATAAAAGACAAAAATACTGACATAGAAAAAGTAATGGCTAAATTATTGAGCAAGTATGATGAAAGTTTGGCATTAAATGAGTTTGATGTTTATTCATATCATGCAATTAAACACATAGCAAAAGGCACAGGAATACCTAAGGATGATGTTGTAAATATGTTTCAATCTCCATTAAACGAAGAAATGATTAATTTTATATTGAAGGCCATTGAAGCATCAAAGGCACAAGGAAATGTAGAAGACTACAACTCCTTTGTTATTTGGAAATTTATGCAGGAAAGATTGAAGAGATGAATCTACAAGAAGAAGCCACACAAAAACTAATCAATATATTTGAAGCCACATTAAAAGACTTCAGAGAGGTTGTTGCCGAAGAACTCAACCAGGTGGACAAAGAGGATGAGTTGGCAGTCAGGGGTATGACAAGAGGATTGTTTGACAGAGCCATAGATGTAGCAAACAAACACACCCCAAGAGACCAGGAAGAATTGATGTATTTCTACACAAGCCTTCAACAAGCACTAGATGAATCATATACAGACTACATCAGCAAGTATGGCTATGACCACTCTGGTAATACAATTATTGAGAATATTGCTTATTCAATATTCAATTTATTAAATGTAAATCTACAAGAGAACTTCCCTCAAATCATCCATGAGGAACTAGCAAAGATAAAAATATGAAAGAAAAAATTCCAGCAAGCAAACCAAGAAACTTTGTAGTCAAGAACTCAATCAAGACTACTTCTGGTGCTGGAAGACACAAAGACAAGAAGAAGGCTGAGAAGAATGGTGAGTTCAAGCATAAGCAAACCCTTCTAAGCACAAAGATATGAGAGAAAGCACAACCATAGAAAAAACCCTATCCCATCTCTACCAGGAGCATGGGCAAGACACCACCATTCGTGCCAACGGGCTTCTCTTGACCTTTGAAAGGGATGGAAGCGGTTCTTATTTCCTCTACGTTTACAGCAACTCAGACTATGACACCTTTGAATTTGAACTAGATAACACCCTACCCTACCCTATTAAACTTAAATTCATAGATAAAACCATTGCCGACAAGATAATTGGCTGCCAGATGAACCAATAAATATGTTGCATTTAATTCTAATATATTGTAAAATATCACAATACTTTAGGAGAACATATGGAAAAATATACAGATACAGTTAAAAATTTCATTGAAACCAACAATGCTAAGTGTCTAGCCATCAATAAAATACTAGATCTTCATGGAGAGATTGTTGTTTCTAATTTCACTAGCAGAAAAAAACCTAATGGTAAGAACGACCTGTCAGACAGGATTAACTATGTCAGCCTATCCACAAAAGGTATGGTTTCGGGAGCAAAAATCAAAGTTCAAGTAGACCTGGACGAGAAACAACCAGTTCTTACCATATACAAGATCCAGACAACCCTTGAGAATTTCAAACCAGGACGAAACGAGAGGATGAACGAAGTGGTTCAATACTATCTTGACCACCTCTCAGATGTTCACCACTCTTCTAAGTTCTCTTGATACTCTTGATGTTCAGTCTACAAACTTGTCATTGAAGAACACAGTCTCTGAACCGTATTTGGCTACCAACCTAGCCCTAACCTCAGGGGTGAACTTCTCTTTGATGACATGCCACTCATCCTTCTTGTAGGTGTGAGTGGGAATGCGATACATCACTTTGTTGGCACACTGCTTCTTCTGAAGCCAATGCTGAACCAACTCAGCAATCAAAGTCTCAGCACTTTGGGGAATGGTGTGCTTTTCACCATCATTGAAATACTCTGAGATGTCCGATTCTGGGAGTATTTTGGCATAAGCATCAATCTTCTTGGCTACTTCCCAATCTTCATAGCCATGAGAACCGCCTTGTCCATCATTCCAGACACGACCAGCCTTCTTTCCATCTACATACAAAGTGGCTTCAAAACAATCTGTCTCATGAGAGGCAAAGGCAGAATATTTAATGTTTTTAAGTTCAATCTTCATCATCACTCCTTTGATGTGTTAGTTAAGAAGATGAACATAGTCTAGCGTACTAATTTAAAGATGTGTGCATCTTTTAAATTTAATTTATTTTAAATTTTCATTGACTTCTTTTTTAATATTGGTTGTTGTATTGAAGCAGCACTATCAAGATTTTTTAAATTTAACTGCTTTTCAAGTTCAATACTCAAATTAATCACCTCTATTGTTTTTACAATATCTGGACCTTGCTCTTGGAGGTTGATACCATGCTTATCCCTATACTCAATAATTTTATCTAAGACGAATATTTTTTGTTTATATTTTGGCAATCCTTCAAATGAACTATCCTGCCTTGCCAACAAAACACAAGACTTTCTTACAAAGTCATCTAGGTCTTCTCCTAGATATTCAATCTTATACTTGTGCTTTTCTAGTGCCATACGGCAAATCTCAGGGTCATTCATAGCCCAATCAGGTATCCAAGTTGGACTATTGGAATGAAGTTCAACAGCAGTTAGAACAACATCTTTGTGTTTAGTTAAATCAATGTCTGTATGTTTTAAAGGCTTGGGAGACAGTTTCACAAAAACTTTTAAAACATCAACATCATTGCGATACTTTTTTGGAAGACTTTTATAAAAATCCAATATCACTGGAAGATAAACCCTTCCTTCATCCACGCTATTTATAAGAATATTCATGAATTTCTCGTCCTTTTTTATATGAGGCTCCGCACACCTAAGAGCAGATCCTGGTGATTTCCTTGCAAACTCATACATAAACTCAGCAACTCCTAAATATTCAGAATACTCTCTTACATCCCAACCGAGTTTTCCCTGCTTTGCTAAGTTTAAATAGTAGTTGTAATCTTTTTCTTCCATATGTTACTCCGTTCATATAAATATATTATATATAGATTTAATTTATAAAGCAATAATTTAAATAAAATAATTTAACATTCTTTACAAGACTGATGGAAGTATGGTACATTTAGAGAGGACTTCTTTGAACCGAAACATATGAGCACACCAAAAGAGACTGCCGAAGCATTTCTCTACGTCGTAAAGAAAATATTTAAGTGGTTGTTCTTGGCTCTACTTGCCATCCTGGTACTAGGTGGAGCAATCATCTTTGCTGTGGACTACAAGGACAAAGCAGACCGTAAGGCAAGAGAAGCCATTGAAAGCAAGGTTGTGGTTCGTGCTTACCACTCAGGTGACAAGGACTGTCATGATGGTTTCCCCTACACCTACACAGTGTTCAATGAGACCAACAAGCGCATCAAACAGGTCAAGTTCAATGTGGAAATTACCCAAAAGGGCTTCTCTAAGGTCTTGAACTCCTACACAAACCTAGAAGAAGACAAAATTCTTGAACCCAATGAAGGTTATGGAAGGTGCTTCAGGGCTAAAAGAGCAGACTACAACGGTGATGTCAACGAAAAAGATGTAGAAATCCGAATTCTCTACAAAGACATCAAGTTCATTGATGAATAATTCATAAATTACTAAAAACAAAACAACTCATGCAAAACCTTCTTGAAGAATTGAAGCAAACACTCAGTGTTGATGACCGTTTGGTATCCGAAGGAAAATTACTCAAGAACAAGGTTGTTGAATTAACACTGGCTCTGGACCCTAAGTTGCTCAAACTGCTGATGAGCAACGAGTCCACAAAGTCCTATTTCTTTACCAGTGTTGAAGATGTTCTTGTCTTTGACAAACTTAAATTTCAGAAGTTTGTAAGTAATAAAGAATTTCTTCCAGACAGTTATACAGCCTACAAAAATAAGATTGGGCTGACACACGATGATGACTTCATTGCTGACAAAAAAGATGTTGTTCTTTCTTGGGCTTACAAGGACTGTATCCTTGAAGGTGGACAAAGCAAGGAAGATGTAAAAAGAGAGGAAGTCTTTTGGAACACAACACTTGCTCCAAGAGAGATTGACAGACTTCTCTCCCCTAAGGTGTTGGTCAACTTCAAAACCAACAATCAAGACAAGATGGTTGAAGCAGAAGAACTTTCTTCTGGCAACTTCATCATCAAGGGCAACAACCTACTAACCCTTGCTTCACTTAAGAAGAAATATTCAAACAAGGTCAAACTGATCTATATTGACCCACCATACAACAAGCAGAACGACAGTTTTCTCTACAACGACAGTTTCAACCACTCAACCTGGTTGACCTTCATGAAAAACCGCCTTGAGATAGCAAAGGAAATGCTACTCAACGATGGTGTGATTGCTATCTCTATTGACCACACAGAAGCCTTTCATTTGAAGGTTTTGTGCGATGAAATCTTCAACAGAGAGAACTTCATTGCTGGCATCACTGTTCAGAACAACCCTAAGGGGAGAGGACAAGACAAGCACTTTGCCACTTCTCACGAATATCTTTTGTTCTACAGCAAGAGCCAGTTGTCCAGTGAATTGACTGTTCAAAAGACAGAAGACCAACTCAAGAAAGACTATGGTGAGAAGGATGAAAACGGGTTCTTCCGAACTCTTGAACTCCGAAACACACACAGAGAATTTGGTAAGTTCAATCGCCGGAACTTATGGTTCCCTCTCTATGTAGACCCCACTGATTGTTCCGTATCACTGGAGAAGAGCCGCAGTCATTCCATTGAAGTCTTCCCACATTGGGATGATGGATTTGAAGGTTGCTGGACCTGGGGTGTCAATAAGGTGGAAATTGAAGGTGAACTTCTGGTTGGAAGAGAAGTTAAAGGCAAATGGAAAATTTACAGAAAGAGTTATGCCACCGATAAAGAAGGTGTAGCAGTCTCAAAGAAACTGAAGACCATTTGGTTCCACAAAGACTTCCATACCGAAAAAGGACAGAAGGCTCTTGATGAAATTTTAGGCAAAGGTGGATTCAGAAGTCCTAAGCCTGTATCCCTCATCAAGACCATTGTGGACTTGGCAACCTCTTCTGACACTGAAGATATTGTGATGGACTTCTTTGGTGGAAGCGGGACAACTGCACATGCTGTTCTTGAAATCAATAAAGAGGACAACGGCAACCGTAAGTTTGTGCTTTGTGAGCAGATGGACTATGTAGAAAGCATCACGGTTCCTAGGGTTCTCCATGTTGCTCAGGAGACTGGTGGAACATTCATCTACTGTGAATTGGCAAGAGCAAACGAATTGTTCGTGAAGAGAATTCTTGATGCTACAAGCAGCCAAGAAATCGTTCAGATTTGGACTGATATGCAAGAGACATCATTCATGTCCTACAAGGTCAACCCAAAGCAAATTGACAGCACCAAGTCTGACTTTATGGACCTGAGTTTAGAGAACCAGAAAAAACTGTTGATGGAAACATTGGACATGAACATGCTTTATGTACCACTTTCCGAAATCAATGATGAGACCTACAAAATTGGCTCCAAAGATAAAGTATTGAACAGCAATTTTTACAAGGCTCAGTAATGGCTGACCCAAAAAAACTACATCAAGTCATTCTTGAGTGGGCAGGTAGGAAAGCCATTGAGCAAACTCACTTGCCACCCTACATCCTTAGGAACATCAATCCTAAGTTTGAAGTTCGCCCCTATCAAAAACTTGGTCTTCAATATTTTTTAAATTATTGGGAAGAGGCTTTTGACGGAAAACCACGTCAGAACCACCAGTTGCTTTTTCATATGGCAACAGGTTCAGGTAAGACACTGATGATGGCTTGCTTGATGATGTATTTGCACGAAAAAGGATATAGAAATTTCCTCTTTTTCGTCAACAGCAACAACATCATCAATAAAACAAAAGATAATTTCTTGAACACTCATTCAAGCAAATATCTTTTCTCCGACACTATCAGCATTGGTGACAAAAGAATTGCTATCAGGCAAGTCAATGATTTCCAATCAGCAAACGATGAAGACATCAATGTAGTCTTCACCACAATTCAGGGCTTACACATGGCTCTGAACAATCCAGCAGAAAACAGCATCACATACGAAGACTTTCAAGACAAAAAAATTGTTTTGATTTCGGATGAGGCACACCACATCAATGCTGAGACCAAGAAGGGAAACCAACAATCACAAGATGAGTTGTTGGAAACAATCTCTTGGGAAGGCACAGTAAGCAACATCTTCCAAGCCAACCCCAACAATGTTCTCTTGGAGTTCACTGCTACTGTTGACTTCAATGACCCCTACTTGTCTGAAAAATACAGTCCAAAACTGATCTATGACTACCCCCTGAAGGACTTCAGGAAAGATGGCTACTCCAAAGAAGTTAAGGTTCTCCAAGCAGACCTTGAACCCGTTGAACGAGCCATTCAAGCAGTCATCCTCAGTCAGTATCGGCAAAAAGTCTTTGAGAAATATGGAAAGGCAATCAAGCCTGTTCTCATGTTCAAGTCAAAGACAATCAATGACAGCAAAAAGTTCTTCGTTGAATTCATCCAGGCTATCCAAAAACTTGATAGTCATACCATAGACAAAATAAATGAAAAGTCCTCAGACAAGTCACTTCAGAATGCTTTTAAGTATTTTGAAGAGAACAAAATCACGACTGACAACTTGATCTCTGAGATAAAAGTTGACTTCGTAGAAGAAAAACTCATCTCTGTCAATAGTAAAGAAGAAAGCGAAGAGAAGCAAATTGCGGTGAACTCACTGGAAGACAACGACTATAGGGCTGTCTTCGCTGTTGATAAACTCAATGAAGGTTGGGATGTCCTCAATCTTTTTGATATTGTTCGCCTCTACAACACTCGTGATGCCGACAACAATAAAGTTGGCAAGACAACCATGAGTGAAGCACAACTGATTGGGCGTGGTGCTAGATACTGCCCTTTCCAACTTACACCTGAACAACCTCTTTTCTCAAGGAAGTTTGATGCTGACTTGGAAAATGAACTAAGGATTTGTGAAGAACTCTACTATCACAGTGCCTACAACCCCAAATACATCCAGGAGTTGAATGTTGCTCTTGAAGAGATTGGTATTGTTGCCAAAGAAACAAAGCAAAGACCAGTAAGAGTTAAAAAACAGTTCAAAGAAAACCCCCTCTACAAAGCAGGTCATGTTTTCCTGAATGAACGTATCAAGTATGAAAGAAAAGATATTGTTGGATTGGACTCCAGCCTTATCAAAATTCCTTTCAAACACGAACTACTGACTGGCTTCAGCACTACATCAATTGCTTTTGAGAAACAGAACCAGAAAGCGATTGACAAGAAGGCAAAGGAATACCCACTGTCTTCCTTTGGAACCCCTATCGTTAGGAAGGCTCTTCAACGGATTGAGTTTTTTGAGTTTGACAACCTCAAGAAATATTTGCCCAACTTGAACTCTATCAATGAGTTCATCTCCTCTGAGAACTACTTGGGGAAGTTGGCCATAGAGTTCACTGGTTCACCAGAACAAGTCACCTCCCCTTCCGTCTATGAAAAACTTGATGCAACTACAAGACTTTTGGAAGAAGTTGCAGATGTTTTGATGTCAGATAAGGTTGAATTCAAGGGAACATACGAATTCAAGCCTCGTATGATGAAGGATGTCTTTGTAGACAAGGTTCTGAACTTTGCCATTGACGAGAATTCAGACAAAGAGTTCGGCAAGTCTATGAATGACCATCTTGAGACCTCTTACCACCTGGATCTCAGCACCAGGGCTTGGTTTGTCTTTGATGATTGCTTTGGAACCTCTGAGGAAAAACTCCTCATCCAATACATTGACAAACGATATGAGGAACTGTCTGAACTCTACAAAGAGGTTTACCTCATCAGGAACGAAAGACACTTTAAAGTCTATGCATTCCAAGATGGAAGACCTCTGGAGCCTGACTTTATCCTCTATCTAATTGGTAGAGAGGAGACCAACACCATGCACTACCAGGTGTTCATTGAACCGAAGGGTTCTCACCTGCTTCGTGCTGACAAGTGGAAAGAAGAATTTTTATCTTCCATCAAGAGTTTTTCCAGTGTTGAACAACTCTTTTCCAACAAAAAGTATGTTGTCTGGGGGCTACCATTCTTCAACAGCAATGAAAGAATGGACGACTTCTCATCCTCCTTCAACGAACTAGTGAAGAAGCACTGAGAACTTCAACTCAAACTCTCCCCCTCTCCTTCTTGGGATTGGGGGATTTTTTTCGCCTACCGTTTATCTATCAAAGAATTGAATGAAAACTTATATTTGCTATATTATATTTATAGGAGATTATTATGAACTTAAATACATTAAACCCATTAAATTACAACCCAATGACCTTTGTAGTCTACTTACTAGGTGGATTGATTTGCTATCTATCACCACAAGTTATAGCAATAGCATTGGCCATGAAATTCTTAATTAAACAAAAAGAAGACTACAACTCATACAAAGACAAAGATACAGAAGACAGAGCATATATGTATTTTTTCTTCTGCATACAGTTATTCATTGAATTCACATTAATGTTTGTGGTTGGTCAATTTGCTGGCCCCCTACTCTTCCCAGGAATAACACAATAATTTATTGATTTTATTTTATAATATATTATATTGTAATAATATCTGAATACTGGAATTTTATGGAACACTTAATTTTATCAATACCAATCATTGCCCTTGCCTACATAGCCTATGTTCTATTCACTAGACGAAAGAGCAAACAAGAGCCTATGGAAGGGAAGCCAAACATAATTCCAGCCAAACCAGGTGTTTACTCTGGTCTTTCAAGTGTTGATGACCTTGCTACACAGATAGGCAAAATAAAGAAAACACCACAATTTGACGAGATTGAAGCAACTCTCATAGCATTGAATATTAGAAAAATTGAAGACTTCAAAAACCTTTATCTTCCATCATTAGAAGAGGTTGAGAAGAATATGGATACCTATATTGTTATCCACAAAAGCAATCAAGGAAAGTTTCAATACAAGATTACAAGTTATATGGCATTAGCCGTTCTAAATAATACCAAAAAGATTTTTATACGACTACAAGACTTCTACCCTAACACAGCAAAAGAAGAACCACTTAAATGTATCAAGTCTCCTCTTTATCTCATAACCACCTGCATGGATGCTGACCAAGACCTTAAAGAAGTGAATTGATAATTAGAATTTTCAACAACCGATAAACGGTATTTTTGTTGAATTAATCTCCATATTTCCTATAATATAAATATAATATAAAGGAATTTAAAATGTTAAATTACAAGATAGAAAAAATCAACAACTTCGCAGAAAAAGGTTATTTGATAGACAGCACCATAGTTATATCTCACGATGGGAAAATCTTCATATCTTATGGCTGTGAAGACGACGTAGAAATTATTGATCAAAAATACTTCAACCTAAGAGACCACATGGAAGACTTAGGAATGATTACAATTCAATAAATACCGTTTATCAGGGCAACGATTGATTAAATATATATTTTTACTACAATATAAATATAAGACAAAGGAAAATAAAATGGAAACAAACAATCAAGATTACAGAGTAGTGATAACACCTTGGGGTGCAATAGTAGTTAAGAAATAATAAGGGGATAGGGATGATATTCAATATTTTAAGTATGGTTATCTCTGGTGGGGCAATAGCAACTGCCCTTGTCCACCAACACATCTTTGGGATGGAACCTTGCGCCTGGTGCGTGCTTCAAAGACTTGTCTTTGTGTTGATTTTTCTAATTTCCACTCTCAGCCTCATCTACAAGAAGACTTCAGTCTTTGACTGGCTTGTATCAGCCTTTGGATTGTCTGGTATAGGTATTGCCCTCTACCAACTCAATGTAGCCAACTACAGCAACTCCTGTGGCATATCCGCAGCAGAGAAGTTGATGACCTGGACACAACTCAACAGCCTACTTCCTCAAGTGTTTGAGTCCTATGCCCTATGTGCCGATGCCAATGTCAGCCTCTTAGGATTGCCCTATGCTGCCTGGAGCCTATGGTTGTTCATCACCATCACCATACTATCAATAAGAAAAATAATTAAGAATAGGACAAACAAATGAAAGAATACTACGCAGCATCAATATTAAAAGACAAAGGATTTGAAACAGCCACCGATGTAATTTTAAATTTACAACTACTTCCAGATGTTGTGACCGTTGAAACAGATGGAAAAAAGAAAATATTGGCAGACAGCATCAATGATTTTATGGAAACCATCAAGAACTTTGACAACAGAGATGCATTTGAGAGAATTTCCAGATTGATGAATGCTCAATCTAAGGTTGAACACCAACCATTCCTCTACAACACAAAGACCAATGAATACATCTCAGTGAGTAAAGATGACTATGAAGCCATCAAAGAGTTCAAAGCCAAACCTCAAAACGAGATTTTAAACACCTACAGAGACACATTGGCAATGATGCTCTTAGGTAGACAGTTTAGCAACAATTCTAAAAATTCAAATAAATTAAAACAGTAATCAACCGTTTATCTTGCTATTTGTTGAATAATTCTTTAATTTTGCTATTATGAATATATAACATAAAGGAAAACCATGAAAAAAATAGTAGCAATTTTATTCGGAACATTATTGGTAAGCAACATAGCATTGGCTGGTGGCAAGTCAAAGACTGAACTATCAGTTAGGGTTAATGCCGTAAGCACATGTGCCATCAACAACACAACAAGCAACAATGTTTTATGCTCAAATGACAATACACCATTTAATGTTATCCAACATAAAAGCATAGCAGCGCAAGCCGCATCAGCACCTTCTATGGACTTCGTTCCAGATGAAAGCATCAGCACACACATGTTGATAGAAGTTCAGCAATCAACTATGTATGATGTTCAGACAATAACATTCTAAGAACAAAAAATAGGGTTGACCTTTTGAATCAACCCTACTGTGCTTTTCAGCACTACTTCTTCCCGCAGATTGGGGAAATTCTTCTAATTATAAAAAAACATCCACAATTTTCTTAGTTGCTTCAGGGATTAACCTGTTCAACACGAACTGGTCTCCACGGTCTTTGGCTAAGAAAGCATCGTCACCAGCACTGTATGTTCCATCAGCATTCTTTCTCTCAGCACGAGGAACGAACACTTCACGGAAGGTATGGTCTTTGAGTAAGCCAAACACTCTATCACTCACAACATCAGTCAAGACGATGAGTTGTTCTTTGGCAAATCTCTTCTTGAAGCCTTCAATCTCTTCCAAGGCTTTCTTCTCATTGACACCATAGGAAGCCTTGATAGCACCACCATTGATGAAGATTACAAATCTCTCATTGGGGAACATCTGCTTCAAGTTTTCGTAGGAAGTCAATGACTTCTCATCCTTGATAGGGCATACGAAAATTGGCTTGGCATCATCAAACTCCATGAAGTCTAGGAAGTCTTGGGGGGTTCCCATTGTTGTAGACAAGGCTAATGTGCTGTTGGCTGGTAAGTCAAACAACATGAACTCAGACTCGGTTCCTAGGCAACTGGCGAACTTCTCTTTCTCACTTGGATTGGAGATGTCCAGGAAGCCAACACCTTCTGATGGCTCTTGTTGGTCAAAAGGTAAGGTCATACCTTTCTTGTCCTTCTTGCCGTATCTCTCATACAAGCCCTGGAACTTGCTATCACACACATAGGCATCTACCCTGGTCTGAAGTCTCAATGTTTCCAAGATTAATGATGCAATAAAGGTCTTACCAATATTTCCAGCATCAGAGGTCACTAATATTACTTTTTTTGTCATTACTTTCTCTCCTTTTATTTAACTGCTTTTAATTTTTCTACCATTACTTTTTTATCTTCCTTGGAAAGATTGCTTTCAGTAACTGCAACTAAACCAGATGCCACAGCCTTGTTAAATTCTTTTAAGAATTTTCTTTTATCTGTTCTTCTTTGTTTTGCATTCATTTTATTTTCTCCTTAAACGTTATTATTATAATATAGCATAATATAATATATTGTCAACACCATGAAATATGAATGGCAATTAGAATTTTCAAACAAAAAAAACCAACCACTTGGGTTGGCTCTACTGCTTATACATATTAAGCAGCCAATAATTCATCCAATTCTTGTTTTCTGTTATAGGCAACTATGAAATCTTCAATGTAGTTATCCAACTCAAAAACCTCATAGCCTTCAGGCTCAAAGTAGAAGAAGTCATCTTCTGTTTCTAGTGGGGAATGCTGAACTACCATCAATTGACCATCTACAACAACAAAGCAATTGTCATCTGTGTAGAACATATAGTTTCCGTCTACTGGATTCTTCTCACCATACTTTTTGAAGAACTCTTTATAATTTATTGTAAATTCCATATTAATTTTCCCTTATCCTATATTTATATTATAGTAAATTAGAAAAATTAATCAAAGAACAAGGGGATAAACGGTCAACACCCATGAGGATAAATCAATTTTCTAATTTATATTTTCCAATGGTTGATATTTTAAAACTCCTGATGCCACATTGATTTATGGATAATTTTATGTTATATTTATAATATATATTTAGGGGATTACATATGAGCAACATAGAAGAAGAAATAAAAACTGTTGACATGCAAACATTTGCTATGGATAACTTCGTGAATGAAGAAGAAGAGGCTGAGATTGAACAAGCCATCAAAGATAAAAAAGCAAAAGAGATAGCATCAATCAAGAAAGCAAAGCAAATGGAAATTATCAAAGGTTTACTTTTGGGGTTCCTGCTTTTGGGGGCTTTTATCACTGCTGACCAACTTGGTCTTCTAAAAGTATAAATTCTTGACTTTTTATAATTTTTCTATATATTTAGATATAACAAAACCCCTCACACTTCCTTAAATGCAAATGAATTTTCCAGAGGAAACATTTAATAGTGTCTATTGAGGGGTTATTCTTTTACTCAGCAACCTTCTTACCAACTCCATAGGCATCCCAACCATACTGGTCTTTCAAGTCCCTACGGCTACGGTTCATAGCCAGCCACAAGTCAGCAAACACACTGCCCAACTGCTTGTAGCCCTCATAGGACTTCTTCTGGAACTCATTGAAGCCTCTCTCATCAGCAATCTTCAACAAGTGTCTCCACATGTTCTCCCACTCATCTGACCACTCACCTGGTTCAGGCTTCTTCTTCTCTATCGCCCACTGCTTCCAATCAGGCTCTTCATCCAACCATTCTGGGTCTAACCAGTCACGCAAACTTGGAGGAGTAACGGTCTCCTCAACCGTTTGCCTTGCACCCTCTTGGGGGGCTAAATCAACCACTGATGAGTGGAAATTAGAATTTTGCTTCCTACCCTTGATGGACTTTTTCCCCTTCTTCTCAGCCCTGAGCCTACTCATAGTGTTCAAAACATAGGCTGTTGTGATGTCCTCTTCTGTCTTGATGACACCAGCCTGAACCAAGAGTTTCTTGATTTCACCTACACCAGACTCCTTGCTCACCCTCTTGTATCTGGTGTTCTGCTTATAGAAGTCCAACAACCTCTCAAATGCCTCAAAGTTGTTCTTGAATAAATTGTGTAAATCTACCAACTCAGGATTGTCCAAAATCTCTGTGTTCTTACTATTTATAAAGTCTCCAACAACATTGCTTAAATCTAAACTGTAATTCATTTATTAAACCTCACCCTTTTCTTTTCTAACTCTACTCATATAGGATCTGACCATACCTTCTGTTAGTAAGTCAGTAGCCAATTTATTGTTAATTAGAATTTTTCTAATCTCACCATAAGCATTCTCATGATGCCTTGAACCATAACTAGGATACTTCTTATAGAAATAAACCAAGTCCTCAAAGACAGTGAAGTTCAATCTAAAAATATCCAGCAGGTTGCCACTGTTTTCAATCAGGATTGACTTCTTTTTTTCCAATATTGAAGAACGAACCGCAAAAGATAAGTCCAGATTATTATTCATTTTTCTAATTACCATTAAATGTTATACTTATATTATAATATATCAAAGTTTTGTATTTTGTCAATTAAAAACAGTCCAATTTATGTTATTTTGAGATGATTTGCAGATATATTGACATGATTTGCAGATATATTGAAGTGATGTTGAAGTGATCTTGACATGATGTTGACATGATCCCGTGTGATATTGAAGTGATGTTGACATGATGGTTTGTAAATTTTCGCTATTTCTTACTTTTCTCTTGCCTAAGCACCTATCACACCCTACGGGTGTATTTTACGAAATAGGTGCTTAGACCAATTAATATAGTGGTTTCCAGCGATATGTAACAAATATCAATGACAGCCATTGACTTTAAAATGAATTTTGCTATATTTTAAATACAAATAAGGCAAACAATATGAAGCACAAACCAATTAAAGAAAACGAAAAAGTAATCCGCAGAGATACTATAAGAATAACACCAACTTATGAAAAAATCATTGAGAAGATTAAAAAGAATGAATCCATAAAACAAAATACAGATGCCTGGAGGATAGCCCTAGAGAGTTATGAAAAGAACCAGGAACTCATTAAGAAAATTGAAGAATTATCCGGAAGAATAAATACCTTTGAGACATCTATTGAAGACCTCAACTTCTTAATAAGAACAATGATTTCTAAATACTCTGAAGAAAAGTAATATGGAATTATTTCAGGAACTATTAGACATATGTAAATTAAAAGATGGGAAACTTCTATCCAAGGATGAAAATATACATAACAGAAGCACAATAATAAATTTATGCTGCAATAAGCATAACAAGGAATGGAGCCAAAATGTTGGAAAAATACTGAAAGGTTCCTGGTGTAGGAGATGCGGATCAGATAGAGCAAACGAAAAAAACCGCAGCAACCCAGAAGAAACACTTTCCATAGCACGAGAGATAGCACGAAAACACAATGGAGAATTGCTCTCTAAGGAATACAGAGGCTATCAATACAAATTGGAATGGAAGTGTTCCAACCCAGAACATGAAAGTTTTAAATCATTGCTTTCAAATGCTAGAACAGGAAGATGGTGTCCAGAGTGTGCAGACACAAAGAGGCTTAAAAACAAAACATCAGAAGAAAGAGTAAGAACAGCACTGGAAATTCTTTTTAACACTAAATTTCCTACTGTTAGACCTCAATGGAACACGAACCAGATTGAAGAAAACCCCTATCTTCTTGATGTTGAAAGAGAAGTTCTAAAGTTGAAGCAAAAGCAAAAAAGACCTATGCCACTTGAATTAGATGGCTACTCTAAAGTAAAAAACATAGGCTTTGAATATGATGGATACCAACATTATGAGTTGTTTAGTAAGGGAAATTATCTAAGCAGATTAAAAACACATACAAACATTAAGTTGTGCGACCACCAAAAACAACTAAATTGCAAAAGACAAGGTGTTGAATTAATTAGATTTTTTCCAATGGAATCTAAAACGATAAACACATTTGAGTTGTTTTTAGACTATTTCCACACTCAATTAAAAAATAATTACATTGATAATAAATTAGATACTGAGCAACAAAAGTTGCTTAAGAACAAATTCAGATGGTATTACCTGGATAAAAGGAAAAAACCCAAGAAAACATAAATATAAGTTGACTTTATAAAGCCTTGACCATATAATACATATATTATATATAGGGGTTGTTATGTCCACAAAAAGAAGTGCTAAATTCATAGAAGATTTTTCGGTTGCTGAAATCAATTGCGACAACGGAACCAAGTTCTATTCTTACACCATAAGAACAACAGACCACACAAACAGAGGAAGCAAGTGGGAGTTCCGAAACATTTATAAATCCAAAGATGAGATGTTAAGTGATTTCACACACAGCATTCTTTTTAGTGCCATAGATGGCAACATTATTTTAAAGAACAACTATGACTTGCCCTTAATTGCAGCAAAAAAAATGTTAGACAAATTTATGGAGAATTTTTATGACCCCATAAAGATTGATGCAAAAGATTACTCTGTCAACAAAATAGATGAGAAGTCGTTTTTATCTGGTGATGAAAAAATCCGTTGGAAGAACAAGGCAGAAAGAAAACAAGAATATTGTTACACCCTCCGCAGTCAAAATTACTATGACGGAGAATATATAAATGGTGCATATCTTCAAACAGACTTGATATGGACAAAACAAGACCCAACAAAAATTGAATTGGCTAAGGAATTCATTGAAATTTTCAACAATTCCTTTAAGCCAAGTGAAAACCACAACAACAAAATAATAGACTTCTATTACAACTTAAAGGTTGGAGAAAAAGAAGGAATAATTAGAAGTTCAATAGATAATCAAGCCGTATTTCAATTGTTAGATAAGCCAAACCTAACAGAAAAACAATTGGTTCTTGTAATGAAACTTCACTCAAGTGCTTCAAGGCATCTTATAACCAGACAAGTAGAAGCCAAGGTTAAAGGTAAAAAGACATTGGTTGAAATACCAGGAATAAATACCTTCATCACAAACAAACAAGCCGTAAAGGAAATATTTAAAGGTTGGGATACAAGTGTCTTTAAAGTTACGGACAAAAAAATAATGAAAGATACGGAATTTTTAATAAGTCTTGCAGGCAAAGACTCTAGAAATCTAATTTGGAAAATATTACACGAAACGAAAGAACACCATGACTTTGATTTTTGCTACGACATATATAAAGAACTAAGAGATAAAAAAATCAACACATGGGACAAAGGAAAAGAAACAAATATGGAATTTGAGTACAACCAACATTTTGGCTTTCATTTAAGCAGGGAAGTCCAAAAAAATTACACTCAAGACCACTTTGAGAAGAGGTATCAAGCAGAGAAGTTGATGAAAACATTGATGGGAAATGTTGCTTCAATTCAACAGTCAAGTAATGAAGGTTTAACTTCTACAAGAAGCCAAACAAAAAAGTTGAAGATATAAAAAGCAACAGTTTCTATGGTATAAGTCAAGGATTGCTCAACCACAACCTTGGCCATGAACAAAGAAGAACGCCCAACACTGACACTCAACCTCAACCAGAAGAATGCCGAACACAAGGCATCTCTTCTCTCCTACTTTGGCTCAGAACAAGCCTTTGTTGACTGGTTGCTGAAGAACAGTGCTATGGAACCCAAGAGCAGTCAAGAGGCTGTTTCAAAGGTCTTCAACGGCTACATCTTTGACACTGACTACCACCTTCCTGAAGGAACACCCAAGGTAGTGAATGTGGAAAAGTATGCCCCTGGTGAACACGGTCGGATTAAAGTCTTCATCAATGGTGATGGAAGCATTCAAGAGTTCAGAGTGAGAGAGAGTGCCGAAGGCTTTGTAAAAGACTTCATTGAGATGGCCAAGCAAGTTGGTAAGTGAAGTTGGTGGGTCTGAGAAGAATTGAACTTCTGTCTTTGCCATGTCAAAGCAACGTTCTTCCATTGAACTACAGACCCTTTTGGAGCGTCTATCCAGATTTGAACTGGAACTTCAACCTTGGCAAGGTCGTGTGCTAACCGTTAAACACCATAAACGCCTATGTGGTCGGGGTGCAAGGATTTGAACCTTGGACCTCTTGCTCCCAAAGCAAGCGCACTACCAGGCTGTGCTACACCCCGTTATTTGCCACCCAACATGAAGGCAAGTTGAGTTTCTTCGTTATATCTACTCAACTTCTCTTCTGCTTCGGAAACATTTAATTCCCCAATGAATGAATATTGGTGGGAGTTTATTAACTCCTCAACCAACGATACTTCTTTTTCTAAATTTTCTTCAATCATTGTTTTAATCCCTGGTGCCCCCACACAGAATTGAACTGCGAACCTCGGATTACAAAACCGATGTTATACCGTTTAACTATAGGGGCAATTTATAACATGAATATAACAAAATAAAATTTAAAGTCAAGCACATTTGACATTATAAATAAAGTCGCTAGTATATATTATATATAAGGAGACCAAGATGCTTGAGAATTACACAGATATTTATAATTTTATGTTCATACATAAAATCCACAAAAACCCAGAGAATATAAAGAATGCTGAGAAGGAAATTGTTGCTGACAATTCCTGCATGATGTATGTCGTTTTACACACACCAGAAGTCTTGAACCACATCCCTCAAAAGAACGATATGACATTTTTAAAGAAGTTCTTTCAAGGTTATGCCCTGGACGAAAACAATAAAAACTTGTCAGCAATAGAGTTAGTCAAGCCTTTTAAAGATGATGAATTTCTTTGCCAATATGGAATGAAAGCAATAGCGGACACAAGGCAAAAGCAGAAACAATCATTAAATAAGGCTAAAAGCATTTAATTCACAAGTGATAGATAGAGTTATTTCGCACCACCAAAGCAATTGAACATTCCGACACATGCATTGATAGATCCACCAGCAAAAAATGAATTTATAGTCTTTTTGGAACCATCATTAAAGACTAAATTTGTAGAATAAGAACCGCTAAGTTTATCTGCAAATCCAGTATGCTTAACAACAAGATTGAAGATCCTACTTCCACCAGCAGGAATAACTTGATAAGCAGGATATGGATATTTACCACCACCTATCCAAGGAAGATACACATATGTAATTACTGTAGCAATATTGGTATTCTCATGAATATAATTAATATTTGGTGTGATAATTCCTTCAACCCACTGTAGTTGACCAACGGCGTTGTTTGAATTGACAGTGTTAGTTTGAAAATTCAACACATCAGTTAAAACAATATCAACTGGACCAGAATTTGAAAGTTGAATAGTAACCCTTGAATAACAAGAGGAAAGACTACATGAAGCATCAATTCCATTGCGGTAATATCTGTAAGCATAACTGGCAGTGTCGTTTGCAGGAATTAAACCATTATAGAGGCTTGATGTGCTTGTATAACTTGAATACGGAGGAGGAACAGGCTTATAAAAATCAGCAATACCTTGGGTCATTGTTATTTTGTATTGACTAGCATCAAATTGAGCAGGAGGTATATTAGTTGAGTCATCACCATTTAATGGGTCAAAACCTCTTGCAAAGGATGAACCAACCAATGCCCAAACACTGAAGCAGATTAATAAATTCTTAAATAAATTATTCATTATATATATCCTTTATATTAATATACCAAATACAAGAGGTATGTCAAGTTGACTTTATATTAATATATGATATATTTATATAATAACGAGAATAACATGTTGGACATTATTAAATCAATTTTTGGCAAAGAAAAAAGCAAGTATCCATCCTTGAACGATGCCACTATGTCCATTGTTGAATCAAAAACCTATAGTCAAGGTCCCCATATGGCAGACATTGATTATTTAATGACAGAGGTAAACGAAGATGTTGGGGTTATGAAATATGCAGACAGCAAGATAACCACAGACTATATTTTGATGTTGAAGATAGCAAAGAGAAACATTCTTTCTCTTGAATATTGCTCCCCTACCCTCAGAGATGATGAGAACTTCATGTTGGAACTCATCAAGTCAAACGCTTATGCCTACAACTTCTCCTCATTTAGATTAAGACACGATAGAAATTTTAAACACCAAGCAGTTGATACGAATGCTTGGGTTGTTCAGTATATGGAAGAAAAGGATTTGAATGAGGCTGAGATTTTTCTAACAGCCATTAAGCAAAACGGAACAGTTATCAAATATGCCCATAAAGATTTGCTCAACAATCCAGATTTTATGCTGAGTGTCATAGATGTTCTACCCTGGGCAATAGAGTTTGCGTCAGATGAACTAAAGGACAACATCTACTTCATGCTCAAGGTCATCAGAAAAGATACCAACCTCATAGCACATGCCTCTGACAGGCTTAAACAAGACAAGAACCTGGTTGCCGCAGCAGTTCATCTTAATGGTATTGCCATTAGGAATGTTCACGACAGCCAAAAAGACAATTTGAAGATAGCCAAACTTGCCATTAAGAGCAACAAGGATGCCTTCTACTACATCAGTGAGAGATTACAAAATGAGCCAGAGATTTTAATATTGGTAGAACAAATAAAGAAAACGGGAGATGAAAATGAAATTAAAACAGGAACAATTGAAGGAAATTTACAAGACAATTAATCAATATTCAGATGAAAAATTATTAAGGTCACAAGAAGTTAAGCAACAAGCAGAAAGACTAAAACTCATTGCATTCTTGAAAGAAAATAATTTAAACAAACATTGATATTTAATTTTAATTTGTTATATTACATTAAAATAGAGGGCATTATGGAATTACATAAAATAGAGAATAAAATATCATCCATAGAGTCAAGAAATAAATTCTTGACTGCACAACTCTATTTGGATGTAAACCACTTATTTGAAGAGATAAATACTCAAGCAGTGAAGAACCTTCCTTTGGATAAGCAATTAGAAATTAACTTAAACGCACTCAATAGAGGCTTAAAAAATGCAACTGAGTTGAAATTGATATTCACCATCAAAAACAACGCAACTGATGAAGAAATCATTGTTCTTTCTGCATTTGAAGGTATCAAAGAAGAAGACCTTAGAAGACTTCTAAAAGGTGACTCAATTCCAGTATTAGCAGAACACGATATTTTTAAAGATGAAGACTTCCTATCAGACCTGTTCTTAGATGAGGATAGCAATCCAGTTGAAATATTAGAAAATTTAAGCGAGGATATGATGTCCAAAATCAAAAACAAAGATGAAGACAACATATTTTCCACCATCAATAAAAAAGTATCAGAACAAGATGAAGAACTTGCCCTAAAAATTAAAGCGGCTGTAGAGAAGAGTGATGACTACTATCAAAACCTTCTTAAAAGAATTGAGATGGATCAAAAAATCAAAAAAACATCATCAATAAGAAGGAAATGAAATGATACCGATCTCTCAAGTTGATTTAAAGAACACACTTTCTAAGTATCAACTTGATGACTTGAACGATAGATTTACATTTGAATTCTTTGAAAAATTCAGAGAACCCACATTCTCAAACATTGCCTTGTCAAACATCCTTGGGTTGAACAAGACAGAATACAAAGAACTGGTCATCTTGACCCTCAGGAACACGCTAGAAGCCCACATAACACACAACCTATACAGTCAGTGCCAGGTAGTCACTAAACACACTGAACTCCTTAAGGGTGAGTTCACCATTGGTGAGTTGATTGAGGCTGAGATTTTTGATGTTCCAGACATTAAGCACCTCATAGAAGAAGGCATAAAACACAAGCGATACCTCAAGGTTGGGATGTTCTACATCTACTCCCCCTTCACAGCACTAGAAGAAGGCTTGGATGCTGTCAAAAACCAAAGGATCTCTGTTCGTCACCTCAACAGGGAGAGTATGAAGTTGCTGACTGACCAACTTGAAGAACTCAAAGGGTTCTCTTCCCTTAGTAAATTGAAGAAATTAAGGGTTGCTAAGTGGATTTCTTTATCTCATCTTATTACAAGCAAGAAACTTAAAAGCAAGATAAATTACAAATACAGTGAAACTTATTTTGAGACCCTATGGGAATACGAAAAAAATTACTTTGATAAAATAATTAACAAGGAAAAGGTTATATTTGATGCAATTGGCGATGACAGTGTTTCCTACTACTATAAATTAAATGACGGAAACTACATAGATTTTGATGAATTTATAGCAGAAGACATGCCTTATGACAACCAAGAGTTCTTCATAAGAGCACTTCTCACGATTAGACCTAATTTGTTGTTAGATACCGAAGAATTGATTGAACTTCTATCTTCACACATAGGGAACATAGAGTACATATCATCAATAGACAAAAAATACAAAGAACTCTATGAACAAGCATTTGCCAACCAACAATCATCACTTGGAAGATTGGTTAACAGTTATGTAATGGCAGTTAAATTACAAGCCAACCTTCATAATAAACCAACTACCGGAAAACCCAAGAAACTTAAAATTTAAGACTTGACTATGTTAAGCAGAGTTAACGCACTGTGTTAAGAACACTTTACATTGTGTAAAGTAATTTACAGGCTGAATTACCCGTTAACTTCAATCTTCTTAAGGGTTGTCTTCTTAATTTTCTTAGGTTGTTCACTTTCGGACACCAAAACACTTGCTCTGAAAGTTGCATATTTCTTCTTGTTCTCATAGGTTGTCCAAACGACATCAGCATTGAGGCAATAGACAGTGGAAGAGCCAGACTTCATCACTGTGAAGAAACTCTTATCAATCAACTCTTTCGCAGCAACAGAGATTGATTGCCTGGTTACACCCAAAATTTCAGCCAAAGTCTGCTGACTGGCAATAATCTTGTTCTCTGTGTTCATCTCCTTCGTTAGGAGCAAGAACAACCTCAAGGCTATAGGGTTTGAAATAGTAGTGAGAGCATTCAAACCTTGTCTGCTGTACTGAACGAAATCGTGATTTTTCTTTTTTCTTTGGATAGCAGCATCTTGCTTTTCTTGTGCTTCCATATTTGCTTGAACATTTAATTGTGCAAGTCTTACATCAAATACATTATCTGTATATTCCATATTATTTCTCCCATTCCGTCTTAT
>JACCEE011024010.1_pt1 | contig 23673 bp, 24 predicted proteins | sample 7449931 | NCBI WGS metagenome assembly JACCEE01 (sample SAMN15323457, study PRJNA562643) | freshwater metagenome | isolation source: river surface water | place: USA:Blue River Watershed | collected 2017-08-19 | reverse complement strand
CGCCATCCGCGCCTTTTTTCTTGCCTTGATACGGTTGCGCATTCACCAACGAACACGCCCACCATTGAAACTGATATTTATCGCGCTCGGCTAAATCCTGCGCTCCGGCTAAATCTTTCGGTGTACCTTGAACCTCAAACTGAATCTGCGGAAACGCATCTTTCAGGCGTTTTTCAATTAAACTCACCGCTAAATGCGTGATGTCTATGCCTATCCAGTTGCGTTTTAATTTTTCAGAGGCATGAACCGCCGTTCCACATCCACAGAACGGGTCAAGAATCACATCGCCTTCGTTGCTGCTGGTTAAAATAATACGCTCTAACAATGCTAACGGTTTTTGTGTCGGGTAGTCTAAGGCTTCATGTCCCATTGAATTAATTAAAGTCACGTCATACCAAAAATCGGATAATGGCACGCCTTTATTGTCTTCCAAATAATATTTTAATTGCGGAACACCGTTTTGTTTGGTTGGAAAAACGACTAAGCCTTGTTCAACGTATTTTTCTAATTTGTCAGGTGTTGTTAGCCAGTGCATTCCATTTCTACCGCGCGTATTGGGGTCAAACCCGCGCCAAATCTGCCCGGTTTGCCCTTCTTTAACCCGTCCACTACCTAAAAGCGGCACTAAACGATATTTGCCGCGTTCATCATTTGCGGTATATTTTTTTAACAGCGTTTCGCCCTTTTCTTCATATTGCAGATGAAAGGTATAGTTTTCCGTTTTAGTGACAAAGAAAATGACATCATGCGCACGGCGAAAAATTTTATACATAGATGAACGCCGCCCACTGCGTTTCCAAGAAATTTCATTTTTAAACGCCGTTTTGCCAAACACCGCATCCAACAGAATTTTAACGTAATGACCGGCAGTCGGGTCGCAATGTAAATATAAACTTCCGGTGGGTTTTAACACGCGATGCAATTCCAACAGCCGCGAAGCCATCATTACTAAATACGCCATTAAGTCATTTTCTTTTAAAAAACGCCGCAATGCAGTAATGAGTTCCGCGACATCGGTATTAGATTGTTTTAAAATTTCGCTAAATTCGCGTTCCGCCTGTTCCCCCCAGCTCCAAGTATCTTTAAACGCGGTAATTTGTGCATCCGATTTATGTCCTTTGGGGGATTTAAATAACAGGTTGTAATCCATTTTGCTATTAAAAGGCGGGTCAAGATAAATCAAATCCACTGATTCCTCTTTGATTTCTTCACGCAAAACGTTCAGATTGTCGCCGTAATATAAAGTTCCCATAATTTTTAAAGAATACTGACCGGCCATTTAGGAAACGTTGTATTCCATTTGGCAATATTTAATACCTGACAACTTTTTACAATTTCTAATTGCCAACGATTAGAGGTTTTACCAACGGGTAATTCTCGCCGTAATTCTTTTTGAAGTCTTATGTTGAGTGCATTATCGAGAGTTAATAAACAAAGATAGTGAATAGGTTTATCTATTTTCTGTTCTGCATAACGAAATAAAAAAGAGTCTCGATATTTGTATTTAAGATAGTTTTTTAGCCATTTGAAATTATCTTTGCTTTGCTGAATTTCCTCATCTGTTGTTGCATTTGATTCATTATACATAGCAGGATTATCAAAATTTTTCATTTCAACAAAAAGATAGGCTTCTTCTAATTCAGCAATAATATCAATCGCTTTCATAGGTAATCCGTGAAAATGTGGTTTAGTTTTATCTTTTTCATCAAAAACAAATACATCAATAGCATCAGTAAAATCAAATTCAAATCCATCTGCTGTGATTTTCATTTTCCAAGATTTCCCATAGACTTAGAGATTTCTCTATCAATGATATTACCGAATGTGTCATCTATTGCATTAGGTGAAATATCCAAATAATTAGCAGTTGAATGACATTCAACTTCACCTGTTTCTGGATTTTTGAAAAGGCTATGAAACATGATTTTATCTGTTTCATTACATTGTAAATCAAACTCTTTCAAAATAACGTAATCGTGGGTTGTAACAAAAACTTGCGCTCCCATTCGTTGTAGTTCGATTAGCATTTCAACAACAGGGCGCATTAATTTTGGATTGAGATTCGTTTCCGGTTCATCCCAAAATAAAATGCTGTTTTTGGTTAATGATCCATTAGCTAATAATTGCGCAATCATGCCAATTTTACGCAAGCCTTCGGCGATTAAAGCAATTTCTGTTTTGCGGTTATCTTTATGTGAAACTAAATAAAAACGTCCGCGTTCTAATAAAATTTTTCCTTCTAATATTTCTTCAAGTTTACAAAGTAGTTTGTATTCAATAGGATAAGATTCAATATTTTTTAAATTAGGTAAACTTAATGCTTTCGCTAAATGATAATAAATAGCATCAAACGAAGTTTCTCTGTTTTCATACAAAGGGATAAAGCCTTCATAAAATGAAAGTATTTCTTTTGCAGGTATAAACACAGATTTTTTTAAAATAAAAGAATCACCACTAATCTCCACCACTCCAGAATTCTCATAAATACTAAATGCTATTGATTTATTTTTATTAAAATTTAGAGAAATAATGCTTGTGTTTTTATTCCATGAAATAAGATTAGTCCACGATCCTGTTTTAAAAATACCTGTAATATTTTCGTTAAGATACTTAAAAGTATGAATTAAAGATAACCCATAGATTATCTTTAATAAGTGAGTTTTTCCTAAACCATTTTTACCAATAACAACATTTATCCCGTCAGAAAACTCTAACTTTTCTTTTTTGAATACAGTGAAATTTTCAATTTCAATACCGGTTATTATGTTATTTTGAATTGAATTTGTTGCTTCAATAACCTCTAATATTTTTTTTACAAAAATATCATTATTAATTTGAGAAATAGGTTTTGTATAAGTTTCTGTTGATGGATATAAAAAACGCTCTGCTAAGAGTTCCCATTTATCAACCGTCAAATGTTTGCCATCTTTCGGATTATCAACACACTTTCCATAATGCGTAATCGTTGACTCTTCCGCTAACAATAAAATATCTTCCGTTTCAACCCGCTTAACAATTTCTAAATATTTATCATCATAAAAATTAACCCATTCATCATTATTGATAAACTCGGCTTTTTTACTTTCAACGCCCCATTTGGCTCGGACTAACCAGTAATTCATTTTTAACCCCCTTATTTTTCAGAAACTTTCAACGAAATGCGAAAATCCCCAGATTCATCTTTAATTTCCTCGCGCAATACAGTCAAGTTATCGCCGTAATATAAAGAATTCATGTTTAACCTTTTTTCTGTCTTAACGCTCTAAATCCCCAAACTCGCCCACAGCGCATCGACCTTTTTCACCACCTCATCGGTCATTTTAATCGTCCGTCCCCATTCGCGCGTGGTTTCCCCCGCCCATTTATTCGTAGCATCAAAACCGACTTTTGAACCTAAGCCCGACACCGGCGAGGCAAAATCCAAATAATCAATCGGCGTGTTTTCCAAAATGGTTAAATCGCGTGCCGGATCCATCCGCGTCGTTATTGCCCAAATCACATCCTGCCAGTTGCGAGCATCCACATCCTCATCCACCACAATCACAAATTTGGTGTACATAAACTGGCGCAAAAATGACCATGTTCCCAGCATCACCCGTTTGGCGTGACCGGGGTATTGTTTTTTCATGGAAATGACCGCCATTCGATACGAACAGCCTTCGGGGGGCAAATAAAAGTCAATGATTTCAGGAAATTGCTTTTGCAAAATCGGCACAAATACCTCGTTTAACGCCACACCTAAAATGGCGGGTTCATCGGGTGGACGGCCGGTATAAGTGCTGTGGTAAATCGGGGCTTGCCGTTGTGTGATGCGCTCAATCGTAAACACCGGAAACCTATCCACCTCATTATAGTAGCCAGTGTGGTCGCCATAAGGCCCTTCCAGTGCAGTTTCATTCGGATAAATAAAACCTTCTAAAATAATTTCCGCGCTGGCGGGGACTTGCAAATCATGGCTTAAACAGGTTGCTACCTCGGTTTTACTGCCGCGCAATAAACCGGCAAACGCATATTCGGACAACGTATCGGGAACGGGTGTAACCGCGCCTAAAATGGTTGCGGGGTCTGCACCAATCGCCACCGCAACAGGATAGGGTTTATCAGGGTATTTTTCCTGAAACTCTTTAAAATCCAACGCCCCGCCGCGATGCGCCAACCACCGCATGATGACTTTATTTTTTGCAATCACCTGCAAGCGATAAATGCCTAAATTTTGCCGCGTTTTATTCGGTCCTTTGGTAATCACCAGCGGCCAAGTAATTAACGGCGCGGCATCACCTGGCCAACAGGTTTGAATCGGAAATACGCTTAAATCGACTTCCTCACCAACGCGCACCAGTTCCTGACAGGGCGGTGATTTAATCAACTTAGGCGACATATTCAGCACATTTTTATAAACCGGCAGTTTTTCCAGTGCGTCTTTCATCCCTTTCGGTGGTTCAGGTTCTTTTAACGTGGCGAGCAACTGCCCGATTTCACGCAAGGCACTGACTGATTCCGCGCCCATGCCCATGGCGACCCGTTTAGGTGTGCCAAATAAATTGGCCAACAACGGAATATTCGCCCCCTTAACATTCTCAAATAACAAGGCAGGCCCGCCTTGTTTTAAAGTGCGGTCACAAATTTCAGTGATTTCTAAGTACGGGTCAACTTCAACGTGGATGCGTTTTAGCTCGCCCTGTTTTTCCAATTGTACGATAAATTCGCGTAAGTCTTTGTATATCATGATTTTTTATTATAAAGAAGTGTAAAGAAAAAGGGGTTATCAAGTCAGCGGATAAATGATAGCATGACAAACACCAAGCGCAGGTTGACTCATCTGTCTGTGGAGAGAAAGTCGTCGTCTTGCGGTTTTGTTCAGCGATGGTCGCGAAAAACAAATTATTTTGATAAAGAGGAATGCCGTGTCGGGTTCAAAAAAAGTAAAAACGCAAAAAAACGAGGTAGGAAAAGCCTTGGCGCAAGCGGTTGCCCAGCGTTTGATGGCGGGTGAAGTGCTTGCCTATCAACACCGTGATTATTGCGGTATCGGATTGATGTTTACTGAGGGGGTGTTTGTGTGCGGTGAAGTTTTTGATGGCAGTTTATCCCCTCAAGCATGGGATAGTGCCGGAGAGCATCAGGTTTTTTCATCCCGTTCTCAATTTGTAAATTGGCTGGCGAAACAAACGGATGCGTCTTTGGCAGGAAAAGAGCTTGCGGATGAATTTAATCGTGATAATCAACGCTTGTCACTTGCCCGTTTACGCGCGTTTGCCCAACAAACTTTTTAATTTTTTACAAACAGCAGAGGATGATGATGCGTTCTTTTTTTTCCAAACTCAGCGGTCTTTTTATGGGGCTTGCACTGACCGCATTGCCTATGAGTCTTGTTGCCGCACCGAGTGAACTGGCAGTGGGCAAGTATATTACGGAGGGCGGTTGGGGGCATTTAACCCTGACAAAATCTGCCAAACAAGGCTACCATTTTGCAATTAGCGCAATAGGGGGAAATTTACATATTTGTGATTTTGACGGTGAGATTCGCCATAACAAAGCAGTTTTAGACACAGGCGAACTTACTGCAAAACCCTGTGTGATTCATTTTATTCCTCAAGGTACAGCGATTAAGGTATCTCCGGCGGATGCTGAAATTTGCAGTGTTTTCTGTGGAGCGCGGGCGCATTTTAATGGCGTGTATCTTACGCCCGCTCCGGGCTGTGCCGATGATGATCGCAAGAAAACGCAGGCAAAATTTACCCAGCTTTATCAAAAAAAGGCTTATGCCCAAGCTCTGGCAACACTTGAACCTTTGTTGAGCCGTTGTGCAAAAACACTGGATTGGATTGATGATGCCCGCATCCGCAATGATGTGGCGATTACGCAATACCATTTAAAACAAGGGGCAGCCTGTCAAAAAACGCTTGCGCCGTTACATGCCCGCGTCGGGCAAACGGGTGAAAAATTGCCAGCAACTGAACAGCAGTTGCAAGAAATGCTGCCGCCTTCTGATTTTGATGTTTATTTGCCGTTTGCGAAAGCCACTTGGCATAACACAAAGCTGTGTACACAAGCTTTGCAGAATCAGAAAATTGATAAGCGCAAACCCTGATATTTCTGCTAAACTCCAGAACAAAATATAACGAACAGCGTTGTGTGTTACGTCTTGATTTAACTACCGCAATTGACAAAATTTGATACCATGAGCGAGCCTTTGAAATCTATATTTATTGCTGGCTATAAATCCAATGAAAATCAAGCAGATACTATTTGGCTTTGTAATCACCCTGAATCATTGGATTTGATTTTTAGCAAAGATGAAAGTAAGGCATTTGGTTTTAAATTAGAAAAACAGGCTCTTGCCGCGATTACAAAAATTCTGATTGCTGATAATCGATTTTTGTTTATTCCGATTACGAAGGCGGTTTTGTCACCAACACAAGCCGGAGTCGGCGACAATGCGTTGGTTAGTCTTGAGCAAATGGAATGTAAAATCAAGGAGTTATTAGTATTGTTTAATGAAAGAAGCAATAGTCAGTTACAATTGTTTTTAACGTTAAACCCGGAAGATCACAGCATTAGAGGGTATGGGTCTGGGGTAAAATCAAAGGATGAAATTCCGCATTTTGTCGCGTTGCTGGCGATTAAAGGCATAAAGGCTTTACAGTTAGAACATGATGTGTTCAGTGTGCATTTGAATTAATTGATGTAGAGGAAGGAACGCGATGATGACTGAACGAATCAGGGTGAAAGTGTTACGGCATTCGGCGTTCTACAGTCCGCTATTGTATGCGATTAAAGGTGGGTTTTTACAAGCGGAAGGCTTAGAGGTGGAGTATGAGATTGCGACACCGGACAAAAGTATTGCCGCGAGTTTAACCGATGGTTCTGTGCAGGTTGCTCAATTAGCAGTGGCGGCGAGTTTTCCGCAATTAGAACGTGGTGAAACGCCGGATATTGTCCATTTTGCACAAATTAATCAACGTGATGGCTTTTTTATTGCCGGAAAACCGCAAACAGTCGCTTTTGATTGGCAACAATTGCTTGGTAAGAAAATACTGGTTGATCATTTGTTTCAACCTTTGGCAATGCTTAAATATGCTTTGTATAAATTAGGATTGGATTATCAAACTTTACAGGTGATAGATGCGGGTGATGTGGCGGCAATGGATGCCGCGTTTAGAGCAGGAGTTGCCGACTATATTCATCAACAAGGTCCTGCACCACAGCAATTGGAATACGAAGGTAAAGCGATGGTATTCGCATCAGTGGGGCAGGTGATTGGCGATGTAGCGTTTAGTAGCCTTTGCGCAACGCGCACTTGGTTAAGTAGTCATCAAGCACAAGCTTTTATGCGTGGTTATCGTAATGCTTGTGCTGCGTTAGTCATTACACCTGCGGCTGATATTGCTGCGGTTGAGGCGGATTTTTTTCCACATATTGCAACGGAAGTATTGGAAAAAACCATTCAAACTTATCAGCAGTTAGGGTGTTGGTCTGAAAATCCTATTATTAGTGAACAGTCTTATGAAAAGCTATTGGATGTTTTTTTATATAACGGCTTAATTCGCCAACGTTATCCTTATGCAGCAGCCATCGCCATGATACCTGTATAGATTAGTTTCTTTTGCTTGGCGGATAAATTAATTCTGCATGTGAAATCATTGCCGTTGAATGGAGTTCAGCCACTAACACAGCTAGTTTTTTGCCTTCGGTTCGGTAAATAAAAATTCCATCACCGGCTTTAAATTGTCCAATAGCATAAATAAGTGTATCGGGTTTATTAAGCAAGGCGATACCTGGAATAAAAATTGCCCAGTTGCCATGTTCTTTTGCATCGATAGGGCGGGTGTAAACAAGTTCTGATTCAAAACCTACAACTTCAGTACCAAATCTAAATTGTTGATTATCACTCATGGCAATCCGCCGGATGAGGGCAATTTCTAAGCGTTTTTTGTCATCTGAAATAATGCCGAAAATATCGCCAACTTTAGCTTTGGCATCGGATTGATTCCAATACAAAGAATAACCGTTCGCACTGCTGTCAAAAACGGTTAGTTTTTTGAGTGAAATCTTTTTATTCGCAATATTGGCGAGATGAGCGTGGTGGTCGTGATTGTCCCAAATGGGATGCCCGTTTTTAAAGGTTGAGCTTTCTGGGGTGTCCGGTTCGGATTTTGTGGTTGTAAGAGAGTTGTCTACTAATGCGGATAATGGCGGGGTTGATTTTTTTGTGACAGTATAGAGAAAGCTTAAAATGTCATCAAAGCCTATCACGCCTAATAGCAAACGACTTTCGCTTTTGCGGGTGTAAACACGTTTTTGCTTTTGTTCTAAGGTTTTGATAACGCGACGAAATAAGGTGTTATTAATGGATTTTAATGTTCCGGACCATAAATCCCCTTTTTTAAGTTGAGCGTGGATATTTTCTGCCACCATCATGGGTGAAAAATAACGCGCAGATTCGTTAGCAAATTCGGTTTGTTTTTTGACGGCTACCGGGGGAATGTCTGTATCGGTGTCAAATAGAAAAAGGTCTTTTTCGCCATTAAAAAGATGATGAATCGGTATGTTCTGACAAACTTTAGGTAAAAAATTGAAAATAGTGCGCATGTCGCGTGGACGAAACTGATTGGTATCGCAGACTTGAAAAACCAGTAATCGCACAAATAATGTATGTAGGCTGATATTTTCAAAGTCATCACTGCTGATTTCGCTGCTGAGCAGTTTACGTTTTTCGGCGAAGATAAAAATATGATACACCAATGTCCAAAAACCTGTATCTGCTGTGGAGTAAACGGCGGCAATATGCAATTGTGCTTGTCCTAGGCTGTGCAGTGCCATTGCCAATGCAAATAGCTCTTCGTCTTTTTTTGAGGTTTGAGCGGCAGCGTTAAAAAAACCTTGTCCTAGGCTTAAGTAGTTCCAAGTGATTATTTCAGCATAAATTCTTTCTTCCATCGCTAGTGGAAAACCTGCGTCCCAACAAGGGCTATCTAAGTGGACAATATAGGATTTTAAATATTGATGAATGAGTTTTAAAAAGCTGATGCGGGTTTTTGCGGTCAGGTCAGTTTTGTTGTTTAAGGCTTGAGTTAAGTGTAGCGTGTGTAAACAGGCCTCTTGACCGCTTTGATGAGAAAGGTTAACCAGCCAATCTAATAAACGAGCTTCTTTCAGTTTAAACGGGATGTTGAAGGTGTCTAGTTTTGGAATAGCTCTGAACCTTGAATTACTCATATCTGCTCCTGTGTATTGTTTTTTTGCTAAAGCAATGCTCCTTACGCGCCATTGGTAAATGTATCATAAAGCGAGGGCGAAACAGGCGAAATAAAGTCCTTATCAGCATCTTTTTGTCGATTTAATGATATAGCACACAAATTTTGTTAGCGGACGATCGCGTTTTATTTTCGCAAGTTGCCCGTCAGTATTTACTTTTAACTTTGGATATTTAAGATATTATGATTCGATATTTTTTAATAGTATTTTCCAGCTTGCTGTGCGCTTGTAGCTTAACTTCGTATAGCTGGGAGCCAGTTAGTTACGATACGCATGCGGTATGGGCAGATGACAACTCAGAGTTGGCGATTGGAACAACATCTTTTGAGCAACGTGAAGGGCTTGAACCGTTGATGGGGGCGACTGAAAAACGGCATTTTGGTTATCAGCTTTCGCTGCTTAGTGCCGATGGTAATAAGCGGCGTTCTTTTGCAGCGCGGTTACCTAATCAGCTAGAGCATTTGTATTATATGAAAAAGGCTGGATATTTATTAGCGGTATCGTATGTTGCAATGACGGGGGCAAAACAAGTGCATAAGGTGGATTTACACGGAAATGCAATGTTAGTTGCGGGTATTTTGCCGTTGCCAGAAGATGAATGTATTGATGATAGTATTGATGATTTTTTTTCCTCGGCTGTTCATGTTACATTGCAGCCAACAGTGATACCGTCGCCTGATGGACAGTGGATAGCTCATGCGTATCGAGCCGGCTGTGAAAAAATAGCAGTGGTTTTTTATTCGGCCGATAGTTTGGCAATTTTAGATAAACAAATCGTTAAGGTTGCTGTGGGGGATTATGATGTAACGTGGCGTAAAAATGGAGATTTTGTGTTAGCTAAAATTGACCGTTCTGATGCGTTAGCGTTATTTCCTAAAAAACCACCCACTATTACGATGGTGCCGGTTTGTTTTAGACCGGCAACGCGCAGCAGTGAAGTATCGAGTAGTGGAAAAGTAGTTCGCGCTGATGCAACAAATATTTATGTTAGCGAAGCAGGTGTTGCAGCAGCGTTTGGTTGTCAATAGTTAACATCCCCAACGTAGATTAGCTGTGTGTACCGGGGCATCCCATAATGCAATAAGCTGCTCGTCTAATAAACTGACTGTGACTGAGCAGCCTGCCATGTCCAGCGAGGTAGTGTAATTACCAACTAAGGAACGGCTAATAATGACACCGTGCTGTTGTAATAAATCAGCAGCAATGTTATACACTAAATACAGTTCTATCAGTGGTGTTGCACCAAAGCCATTGATATGTAGCAAGACGGGTTGATTCGGTGGTGGGTTTAATTCTGAGACAATGTTGTCCACCAACACGCTGACAATCTCGGTTGCAGTTTTTAATTTCAGAGTTTCTCGCCCCTGTTCACCATGAATGCCTACGCCCATTTCACACGCATCAGCGGCGAGTGTAAAAGTAGGTTTCCCCAAAGCTGGAACGGTACAACTACTTAATGCAACGCCCATCGTGGCAGTACCAGAGACTATTTTGTCACCTAATGTTTTACATGTTTTTAAGTCTGCACCTTGTTCGGCGGCCGCTCCTAACATTTTTTCTACTATCAACGTACCAGCAACGCCACGTCGACCAATGCTATGTGTTTTGGGTAACGAAATGTCATCATTGACGAGGACTGTTTCATATTGACAAGCTAGCATTTCTGCGGCTATTTCAAAGTTCATAACATCTCCAGCGTAATTTTTAACAATAAACAATACGCCACTTTCGTTTTCCAGTATTTGTGCTGCCGTAAGAATTTGATCCGGCGTCGGCGAGGTAAAAACTTGTCCCGGACAGGCTGCATCTAACATCCCATAGCCGACAAAACCGATATGCAAAGGTTCATGTCCAGAACCACCGCCTGAAATAAGTCTCACTTTAGTAAAGCTTGGATTAGCAAGGCGTTTAACAAACAGAGGGCGATGATTAACAGTGATTATGTCGGCATGAGCTTGGGCAAATCCGGCTAGGCTTTCTGTTAAGAAATCATCAACATGATTTATAAATTTTTTCATGATTTTGTTACTGAGGATAAAGTTTTAAGTTGTGCGGTAACTTCTTGAATATCAGCCATAATCCAAGTGGGGCGATAATCTAAGGAATCGAGTTCGGCTTCAGTAGAAATCCCTGTTAAAACGAGTAAACTACGGATTCCTGTGCGTACTGCACCTAAAATGTCTGTATTTAACCTGTCACCGATGGCAATAACATCTGCGGCATCAACATCTAGTAACGTGATAGCTTGTTGATACATGATAGGTTCCGGTTTACCGATGACAATCGGTGCAACATCTGTTGCTGCTTGAATAGCAGCTAAAATTGCACCATTGCCTTGCGTAATTCCACGTTCTGTCGGTAAGGTGACATCGGCATTGGTACCAATAAATTTTGCTCCAGCGCGAATATTTAATGTGGCAGTGGCTAATTTATCCCAAGTAATTGCTTTATCTAAGCCGCATACGACTACATCGGCGCCAAGATGTGGTGTTTGAGGCGTATTGATTTCATACAAATCAGTGAGAGTAAATCCTTTATCAAGCAGCGGTTTTTTTGCACCTTCTGCACCAATCACGAATACGCGGGTTGTTGCAGGATTATGATGTTGGCTAAGATATAAAGCGGTTGCCATGCTGGACGTTAAAATTTCATTTTGTGTGACGGTTACACCCATACGCGCGAGTTTTGCGACATATTCATTTTGAGTCATACCTGCATTATTAGTTGCTAAAATAAAACGTAAGTTTTTTTCTCGTAATAGCTGAAAAAATTCAGTTAATCCGGGGAGCGGTTGTTCGCCGTGCCATAACACACCGTCCATGTCGATGATAAGCGCGCGAATATTAGTAAAATTTTGCATGATGAATAGTCTCAGTTGAGGTAATGGTATGGCTTGGATTTGTTTTAAAATACAGGTAGAGAATAGCTGAAATTCTAATGGTAATGCGTGTAAAACTCTACTATTAGTGCTATAAATAGTCTAAATTAAACCGATGATACATTCTATTATCTTATTTTTGAGACATTGTAATTTTCAAAAGTATTTAAAATGAACAGACAATGAATTAAGGAGTTAAGAAAGGGCATTGACAGCTATGCCCTTTCTACTTTACAGTTAGCCCCGCATAAACACTTTTAAGAAACTGTAGTAAATTTTACCCATACAATCGTCTGTGTGGAGCATTATTAAAGTTAACAGTGCTATACAAACGTAGAGTGAATGTTAAGACTGCAATAGTTAATATTATTGTAGCAGTTCATGCTGAAGCGTTTGCGTTTAAAGAATCATAGTAGCTTTATCTATGAAACTTGTGACTATGTAACCAACTAAATAATACAACCATAAATATAACCAATCGGAGCACATATCATGGCAAAACCATTAATACAAATGGCATTAGATTCATTAGATTTCGACGCAACTATTGCATTAGCGGCTAAAGTAGCACCTTACGTCGATATTTTTGAAATCGGAACTCCATGTATTAAACATAATGGCGTTAAGCTGGTTAAAGCATTGAGAGAAAAATTTCCTAATCATCTGTTGTTAGTGGACTTAAAAACAATGGACGCTGGTGAGTATGAAGCAACGCCTTTCTATGCAGCAGGTGCTGATATTTGTACTGTTTTAGGCGTATCAGGTCTTGCAACTATTGCAGGTGTTCTGAAAGCTGCAAAAGCGCACAGTGCAGAAGCACAAATTGACTTAATTAATGTGCCTAATAAAGTAGAGTGTGCAAGAGAATCGGCTAAACTGGGAGCGCAAATTATTGGTATTCACACAGGTCTTGATGCACAAGCAGCAGGACAAACACCCTTTAGCGATTTACAAGATATTGCGAGTTTAGGTCTGAACATGAGAATATCCGTTGCTGGAGGCATTAAACAATCGACAGTTAAACAAGTTGTTGCTTCAGGTGCTAATATTATCGTTGTTGGAGCTGCCATTTATGGCGCGGCTTGCCCTGCGACAGCAGCAAAAGAGATTCGTGATTTGGTTGACGCTGCATGAATAGGTAAACCCATGTATCAGCAACAAAATCAACAGCTTGTTATAGGAAAAATTTCCGAAATTTTAGAGGCTACAGATAGCACTTATGCTGACAAAATGGTTGGAATGTTGGACGCTGCTAAGCGGATTTTTATCGCTGGTGCGGGGCGTTCTAAGTTAGTGGGCAATTTTTTTGCAATGCGCTTGGTACACGCTGGTTATGATGTGAGTGTTGTCGGTGAAATCGTCACTCCTAGCATTAAAGCCGGCGATTTGTTGATTATTATCTCTGGCTCTGGTGAGACCGAGCAATTGATTGCTTTCACAAAAAGTGCCAAAAAAGTTGGTGCCAAAATTGTTTTAATTTCTTCCAGAGCAAGTTCAACTATTGGCGATATGGCAGAAGCTGTTTTCCAAGTTGGTAAACAAGAACTGTATGGAAAAGTTGTAGGGATGCCAATGGGGACAGTATTTGAACTGTCTACTTTGTGCTTTTTAGAAGCCATTGTATCTCACATGATTTGGGAAAAAGGAATTCCTGAAGAAGTTATGCGTGAAAGACACGCTAATTTAGAGTAATGCAAAAGCTAATGAGTGGTAGCGTTGTGTTACCACTCATCTAGGTTTACACAAAACAATGTGATAACGTCAATACGCTGATAAAAGTCACCCTTTAATAACTTACCAAATAACTACTGAAGGAGAAATATATGACTTCGCGCAGAACATTAGCGAATGCCATAAGAGCTTTAAGCATGGATGCCGTACAGAAAGCAAATTCGGGACACCCCGGCGCGCCGATGGGAATGGCTGATATTGCCGAGGTTTTGTGGAATGACCATCTACGTCACAACCCATCTAATCCAAAATGGTCAGATAGAGACCGTTTTGTTCTTTCCAACGGTCACGGTTCAATGCTTATCTATTCGCTGTTGCATTTAAGTGGGTATGATTTACCTATGACCGAATTGGCATCTTTTCGCCAATTACATTCAAAATGTGCAGGGCATCCAGAATATGGTTATGCGCCAGGTGTTGAAACTACTACAGGACCATTAGGTCAAGGCATTACCAATGCAGTAGGTTTTGCAATGGCAGAAAAACTACTGGCACACCAATTTAACCGACCAGGTCATACCATTGTAGATCATAAAACGTATGTTTTTATGGGTGATGGGTGTTTGATGGAAGGTATCTCTCATGAAGCTTGTTCACTTGCTGGCACTTGGGGTCTAGGTAACTTAATTGCTTTTTGGGATGATAATAATATTTCTATTGATGGTCATATTGATGGTTGGTATACCGATGACACAGTTAGACGTTTTGAAGCTTATGGCTGGCACGTTCTTTCTGTGGATGGACATGATTCGGAAGCAATCAATGCAGCTATTGAACTAGCAAAAAGAGAAACCGACAGACCCAGTTTGATTTGTTGCAAAACTATTATTGGGTACGGGTCACCGAACAAAAGTGGCAGTCACGACTGTCATGGAGCGGCACTTGGTTTGGAAGAAGTTGCTTTAACGCGTAAAGAATTAGGTTGGGATTTTGAGCCTTTTGTTATTCCAGATGATGTCCGCGCTGGTTGGGATGCAAAAGAAAAAGGTGCAAAAATTGAAGCAGAATGGGATGCAAAATTTGCAGCATATGAGGCTGAGTTTCCAGAATTAGCAGCAGAATTTAAGCGTCGTATGGCAGGTGATTTACCAGCTAATTGGAAAGAGGCCTCTGAAGCCGTTATTGCAGAGATTAATAAAAAAGCAGAAAATCTTGCTTCAAGACAATCTTCGCAAAAAGTGATTGCTGGATTAGCGGCTGTATTACCTGAGTTTTTAGGTGGTTCTGCGGATTTAACAGGTTCTAATTTGACCAGTTGTGCTAGTTTTAAACATGTTAGCGGTAAACAGATGGGGAATTATATCTCCTACGGTGTACGCGAGTTTGGCATGTTTGCAATTATGAATGGTATGGCATTGCATGGCGGTTTATTACCTTACGGTGGAACATTCCATATGTTCTCTGACTATGCGAAAAGTGCTTTGCGTATGTCAGCGTTAATGAAAATTCGTACTATCGCTGTTTTGACGCACGATTCAATTGGTCAAGGGGAAGATGGTCCAACGCATCAGCCTATTGAAAATACTTCTGCATTACGTTATGTGCCAAACATGGATGTGTGGAGACCTGCTGATTCGACAGAGACAGCAGTTGCATGGGTTGCTGCCATAGAACGTATGAATGGTCCGACTAGTTTAGTATTAAGTCGTCAAGCTTTGCCTTTCTTAGTTCGCACGGAAGAGCAAATTGCAGCAATTCGTAAAGGAGCTTATATTATTTCTGAAGCAGCAGGTGATGTAAATGTCATTTTGATTGCGACAGGATCAGAAGTAGATTTGGCTTTGAAGGCTCAAGTGGCATTAGCAGAAAAAGGTATTCAAGCTCGTGTTGTTTCCATGCCATCAACTAACGTATTTGATAGACAAGAACAGGCATATCAAGATAGCGTTTTAAAACCGGGTGTTAAGCGTGTCGCTATTGAAGCTGGTATTACAGATTTTTGGCGTAAGTATGTCGGTTTAGATGGTGCGGTTATTGGTATTAATACTTTTGGTGAATCTGCTCCAGGCGGAGTATTAATGAAACACTTTGGTTTTACTGTTGACAACGTTGTGAAAAACGTAGAAGCAGTGCTTTAACGCTGAAATAATATATAAAAAATAGATATTCTATTTTTATGTGGTAATAAAACCCTCCGTTTTATGTTTGTAGACGGAGGATTTTAGTTTACTTTTAAGACTCATAGGGGAACAACGTGAACAAAAATGTATTAACGAAAAGCATATTTGCGGCATTGTTATTAGCTAGTTCTGTGGTAGTAGCTGACGAACAATATCCAGCAGCAGATTTTCAACCAACAGTGATTTATTCCGATACATCCGCAACAAGCGACACAAAAGAAGAATCTTCAGCTGTTGCTTCATCTTCTAATGAAGTTACCGCAGCATCTTCAGAAGCAACTGAGAAAGGTTCTTCTCAAACCTATTTACTGGGTTTGGCCGTATTGGCTATTGCAGGTGGTTTTTTTCTGAGTCAAAAACCTAAATGTAAAGCGAAAAAACAACAGTCTTCTGACACTTCAGGTTACACATCTGATGCAAGTGGGTTAACAGGTGTCGAAAGATATTTGCAAGAGAAGAATAAAACTGCACCGACTGGTGTGGCTCGTTATTTAGCTAAAAAAGAAGCTGTTGAAAAAGAAGCATCTGTTACAGGTGTTGAAAAATATATACGCAGCCGTGGTTAATGAGTTTATTTTAAACTGAAATAAAACAATATTGACTTGCCATAAAAATAAACCTTGTCTTTAAAAATGTAGAAGCAAGGTTTATTCTAAAAGTACTACAAAGCCACAGGTTATGTTTTATTTCTTATACAAATAAATTAAATGCGAATTTTTTAAATTTAAAAACAAAAGGTACCACTTATGGCAAAAAATTTACTTGAGCAACTGCGAGAAATTACGATTGTCGTGGCTGACACAGGCGATATTCAAGCTATTGAAACTTTTAAGCCTCGTGATGCTACTACTAATCCATCACTGATTACAGCGGCTGCACAAATGCCTCAATATCAGGAAATAGTTGATGACACTTTAAAAGGAGCGCGTGCTACGCTTGGAGCAGCAGCCGATGCAGCACAAGTTGTTTCATTAGCGTTTGAGCGTTTAGCAGTTTCTTTTGGGCTTAAAATTTTAGAGATTATCCCAGGTCGTGTTTCAACTGAAGTAGATGCTAGATTGTCTTATGATACTGACGCTACTGTGGCTAAAGGGCGTGATTTGATTGCTCAATATGAAGCTGCTGGTGTTTCACGCGAGCGTGTGTTGATTAAAATCGCAGCAACTTGGGAAGGAATTCAAGCGGCATCCGTATTAGAAAAAGAAGGTATTCATTGTAACTTAACTTTGTTATTTGGATTACATCAAGCGATTGCATGTGCTGAAAACGGTATTACATTAATTTCACCTTTTGTGGGACGTATATTAGATTGGTATAAAAAAGATACTGGTCGTGATTCTTATCCACCGGCTGAAGATCCGGGTGTTCTGTCTGTTACCGAAATTTACAACTATTATAAAAAATTTGGTTATAAAACTGAAGTTATGGGAGCTAGCTTCCGCAATATTGGTGAAATTACCGAATTGGCAGGAAGTGATTTATTAACTATTGCACCTTCGCTATTAGCTGAATTACAAGCGACTGAAGCGGAACTGCCACGTAAACTTGATGCAGAAAAAGCGGCAACGATGGAAATCACTCAGTTGTCTATTGATAAAGCAACTTTTGAACGTATGCATACTGAAAATCGTATGGCAAACGATAAGTTAGCTGAAGGTATTGAGGGTTTTGCTAAAGCATTAGTTACATTAGAAGAGTTGCTTGCAGCGCGTTTGGCAAATTTAGAAGCTTAAAAATACAGCTTGACTTTAGTTGAGGAGAGGTAATTTGTATACTTCTCCTTTTTGTCTCAAGATTAATATATGCTCCAGAAAACTTTTGGTTGCTTTTATTAAAAATTAGAAAAAGCGTCATATTAACGTAGGACTTTAAATCAATATGTCACAAAAAATTTTAGATGTAGTTAAGCCCGGTGTTGTCACTGGCGATGATGTACAGAAAATATTTGCAATTTGTAAAGAAGGAAATTTTGCCTTACCTGGTGTAAATGTTATTAGTACTGATTCTATTAATGCTGTTTTAGAAGCAGCTGCAAAAGCGAAATCGGCTGTTATTGTGCAGTTTTCTAATGGTGGTGCACAATTTGTGGCAGGAAAAGGTTTAAAGCTTGATGGACAACAGCCTAATATTTTAGGAGCCATTTCTGGTGCGCAACATGTTCATACTTTAGCTGAACATTACGGTGTACCCGTGATATTACATACTGACCACGCTGCAAAAAAATTATTGCCGTGGGTAGATGGGTTATTAGACGCAGGCGAAAAGCATTTTGCTGCCACCGGCAAACCCTTATTCAGCTCGCATATGTTAGATTTATCTGAAGAAAGTTTACAAGAAAATATTGAGATTTGCGCGCAATATTTAGAACGTATGTCCAAAATGGATATGACATTAGAAATTGAATTGGGTTGTACGGGTGGGGAGGAAGACGGTGTAGATAATAGCCATATGGATCATTCGGCATTATATACACAACCTGAAGATGTCGCTTATGCTTATGAGCAATTAAGTAAAATTAGCCATCGTTTTACTATTGCAGCTTCTTTTGGCAATGTTCATGGGGTTTACAAACCCGGAAATGTTAAATTAACGCCAACGATTTTAGCGAACTCACAAAAACATGTGTCAGAAAAGTTTGCTGTACCCGCGAACACTTTAAACTTCGTCTTCCATGGCGGGTCAGGTTCAACGGCTGAAGAGATTAAAGAATCGATCAGTTATGGTGTAGTTAAAATGAATATCGACACCGATACACAATGGGCGTATTGGAATGGAATTAGGGAGTTCTATTTGAAAAATGAGGGCTTTTTGCAAGGTCAAATCGGTAATCCGACTGGTGAAGATAGCCCAAATAAAAAATATTATGATCCTCGTGTGTGGGTGCGTGCTGCACAAGTTAGTATGGTTTCTCGATTAGAACAGGCGTTTGCTGAGTTAAATGCGGTTAATAGTCTATAACTCATCAATATAAGATAGAAAAAGGTCGAGCCATTGAATTGGTATCGACCTTTTTAGTTTATTGGTAGCGTACTAATCCAAGTGTTGATTTTGTAGTGGCATTTGTATAAAAAATCCTTTTTCTTTTATGCAGTCTAGCACTTTTTGGCTGTTTTCGCGTGCTAATTTACGCTCAGGTGTTAATTCTAATGACATCACAAAAGCTAATTTTCCTACATTGCTTAACAATATATCAGGTAATGCAGAAAAATCATCTTCTTTATCTAAATACAAATACAAGCCATCTTTTTTTAAACTTTTATAGATAAAACATTTCATTAATTATTTTCTCATTTACATAAAACGATTCATGGTAACGAAGTAATAAACTTTATTTAAAACTTATTCTGTTATGGTGTAAAAATTATTATGCAAAGTTCCAATACCAGCGCAAGTTTCTTTAAAACTACTTGTTATTTTGAAGGAGGATTAATTATTGTTGCTTTATTATTAGGCAGTATTGCCAATATCAATCCATTTGCTTATTTATATTTTTCAGAATCGGCTATTTTATTTGGTATATTAGGGACATCGCCATTATTTCTGCTGTTTTTAGTAACGAAACAGCTTAAGTGTTCCGGATTGCAAGATATTAAAAAACTATTATCCGATACTTTATGCTCACAATTATATCAGCATCACTGGACAGATTTGTTTATTTTATCAGCTATTGCAGGGTTTTCTGAGGAAGTATTATTTCGTGGGTTATTACAGCCTTGGTTAGAACGCGGATATGGAGTACAGTTTGGTTTAATTGCGAGTAGTTTATTGTTTGGTTTGGTTCATGCGGTAACTTTTTTATATGCGGTTTTAGCCACTGTAATTAGTTTATATTTAGGCTTGTCTTTAGATTATATGGGAAATAGAAACTTGTTAATTCCGGTTGTTATTCATGGCTGCTATGACTTTTTAGTTTTTATGTCACTTATGAAGTCTTACCGACAACAGATATCAAACTAAAAATTTTTCATCTATTATATTCACGATGCCAACTTTAACAAATACTTATACAATAAAGAATTTTATGTTTGCATGGTTGCTAATTGCGTTGTTTATTATGATGCAAATTTTCTTTATCATAGTATGTCACACGATGGCGAATGAATTACAGCAAGCTATATCACAAGAACAGCGGATTATGATCCGAAGCTTGTTTTATGTTATTGCGATTATTCTATTTCCTTTAACGCGTTTAATTCGCCATATTTCTCTTCGTTTAAATCAGACGATGCCGGGTAATAAATCTGCTCATCAGCGGTATTCACTTACCGTGATTATTTCTCAAACAATGATAGCAAGTATTGGAATATTAGGCTTTGTGATGTTTATTTTAGGCGATAGTTTTAATACATTATATATACTGAGTGGACTGGCATTATTAGGATTTTTTTTATATCGTCCAAAACAAGATGAATATGTTGCAATTGTGCAAGCATTAGATGCTAAATTAGTAGAGAAATAATCATGTTAATAACTCCAGTTGTTTTACCTGAAATAATTAAAACAATTCGTCAAACTATTGCGGATAATGCAGAAGAGGTAACAGCGTTAGACCAAGCCATTGGCGATGGCGATCATGTTGTTAACTTACAACGCGGTTTTCGCGCGTTAATGGAGCAGGTTGAGACAATAGAAAAGGAAGTAGATTGGGCAGTTGCATTTCAAAAAATTGGGATGACACTCATGTCTACAGTGGGCGGAGCTTCTGGGTCTTTGTATGGTACACTGTTTATCAGTATGAGTAAATCTGCTAGTGGACAGATAGTAAGTTTAGCGACTTTTGCGCAAGTTTTTATGCAAGGTATTGAAGCAATGAAACAACGCGGTAAATCAGATGTCGGTGAAAAAACTATGTTGGATGTACTCATTCCTGTAGCGGTTCAGTTACAAACATCTGTTAATAATCAGGAGCCTATAAGCGACTTATTACCCGCTCTTGAACATGTTGCGCTTGCTGGTATGGAATCAACAAAATATATGCTGGCAACCAAAGGACGGGCTTCTTTTTTAGGCGATCGCAGTAGAAATCATATAGATGCAGGGGCTAAAACGGCACAACTGATGATTAGTTCTGTTATTAGCGTTATAAAATTACGCTTAGTAGCAAGCAATTGACTTTTCTGTGGTAGAGTTGGCTATTGCGATTCATTAATGGTTTATAAAACAATGGAAAACAGCAGTATTAATTTTTTGGCTATTGATCATCATAGTGTGATGTCAGCGGACATTCAAAAATCAAAATTTTTTTTTCATGAGGTGTTAGGGTTAGATATAGACCCTGCACGTCCGCCGCTAAGTTTTGATGGTTTGTGGTTTAAGTTAGGTAATAGTGGGCAAACTTTACATTGTATTTGTTTGCCTAATTTAGACCCTGTAGAAAATCGTCCTGAACATGGTGGTTTAGATAGACACGTTGCGCTGAGAATTGAAAACCTTATGCCATTGATTGCACGTTTAGAACAGCACGGGATTTTTTATACCAAAAGTAAATCGGGGCGACGAGCAATTTTTTTTCGTGACCCAGATGGCAATGCGATTGAAGTTATTGAAGTTTAAAAGATAATCATCAGACTTTTCAGAATTTGGGAATCTGAACAGTCTGATGCGACTCTTAATTCAAGCCTAACACATCTTGCATATCGTAGCACCCCTTTTGTTTATCGCTTAACCATAATGCAGCGCGGACTGCACCATGAGCAAATGTCATGCGACTGGTTGCTTTGTGAGTAATTTCTAGGCGTTCACCCTCATCAGCAAACATGACAGTGTGTTCGCCGACGATATCACCTGCGCGAATAGTTGAAAAACCGATAGTTTTACGCTCGCGTTCGCCAGTATTGCCTTCGCGTCCGTAAAGAGCACAGTCTTTTAAATTACGCCCTAATGCTTGCGCAACGACTTCACCCATGCGCAATGCGGTTCCTGACGGTGCGTCAATTTTATGGCGATGATGCGCTTCAATTACTTCAATATCAGCGTAATGCCCCATTACTTTAGCGGTCATTTCTAACAGTTTTAATGATAAATTAACGCCTATACTAAAATTGGGAGCAAATACAATGGCAATCTCTGCCGCTGCTGTAGCGATTTCAGTTTTTTGCGCCTCACTATAACCTGTTGTACCGATAACAATTTTTTTATGGTACTGACGGCACAATTCAAGATAAGTCATGGAGGATTCAGGGCGCGTAAAATCAATTAATACATCGAACTCATTTATAACACTGGTTAGATCAGCCGCGATGGGTAAATTTAGTGCGCCAATCCCCGCTAACTCACCTGCATCTTTACCCGCAGCAGTCTGCGATACTACGGCAGTCAGCACAGCATTTTGCGCTGCCGCTTTAATTAAACACAAACCCATGCGCCCCGTCGCACCAACAACAGCAATTCTCGTCATAGCAATTATCCGGTTAGTTTGTCAAAAAAATTCTTTACTCTGTCGATAAACGAATGCTCTTGAGGACTGTGCTGTTTACCGCCACCGGTTAAAGAATCACGCAATTGTTCAACTAATTGAGTTTGTTCTTTAGTGAGATTTACGGGCGTTTCGACGTGTATGCGACATAATAAATCACCAATTGCACCGCCGCGCACAGGTTTTACACCTTTACCGCGCAACCGAAATAATTTACCAGTTTGCGTTTCAGCAGGAATTTTTAATTTTACTTTGCCGTCTAACGTTGGAACTTCAATTTCACCGCCTAGGCAGGCAGTTGGAAAATTAATAGGGACTTCACAATATAAATCAGCATTATCACGGGTGAAAATGGCATGATCCTTGACTTGAATTTGTACATACAAATCACCGGCAGGTCCGCCGCGTTGACCTGCTTCACCTTCGCCAGCTAAACGAATTCGGTCGCCAGTATCAACACCTGCTGGTACTTTAACTGAAAGGGTTTTAGTATCCTGTACTCTTCCTTGCCCTTGACATTTACGGCAAGGGTCTTTAATTTGTTTACCCGAACCATGACAAGTGGGACAGGTTTGTTGTACAGAGAAAAAGCCTTGTTGCATCCGCACTTGTCCGTGACCATGACACATCGTACAAGTCACCGGACTTGAGCCTTTTTTTGCACCAGAACCACCACACTCATCACAACTAACAAGCACAGGCACACGAATTTTAACCTCGGTTCCCGCAACAGCTTGTTCTAAAGTTAATTCCATGTTGTAGCGTAAATCCGAGCCACGTTGCACGTTGCTACGCTGTTGTCGCCCGCCGCCGAAAATATCACCGAACACATCGCCGAAAATATCGCCAAAGCCTTCAGCACCGCTAAATCCACCGCCACGCATAGATGGATCAACACCGGCATGACCGAATTGGTCATAAGCAGAGCGTTTTTTCGGGTCAGACAATACCTCATAAGCTTCTTTAATTTGCTTAAATTTCACTTCCGCTTGTTCAGGGTTATCTTTATTGCGGTCAGGATGATATTTCATCGCCATGCGTTTATAGCTTTTTTTAATTTCTGCATCGCTGGCGTTTTTATCAAGTTCCAGTAATTTGTAAAAGTCTTCTTTGTCTGCCATGAGTTTTATTTAACCTTGAATTTTTCAACCGTATAAGGGGAGTATTTTAAGTAAATTTAATTCGATTATGCTATTAATTTGTAGGATAAAAATCGTCTAATAATTAAGTAATTAAGACAATAAAGCGACTTATTAACTCGTGTTTTTTTT
>JACCEE010313469.1_pt1 | contig 23685 bp, 29 predicted proteins | sample 7449931 | NCBI WGS metagenome assembly JACCEE01 (sample SAMN15323457, study PRJNA562643) | freshwater metagenome | isolation source: river surface water | place: USA:Blue River Watershed | collected 2017-08-19 | reverse complement strand
TGCGTTGGAACACGTTGTACGGATCACTCTTGCTGCCCGACGAGCGCAAGGTGTTTTCATCATTGACCCACGCAAAAATGATGATCCGGGTCTTGGAGTCGAACCGAAAAAACAATCTAAAGCGCCGCCCGATTTTGGCGCGCCGCCAGTGCCGATACGCCGCCCCCATCGTGTTGCCTTGCCGGTACTCCTCCCGGTTCGGGTCGCTGGGCACCGCATCAAAGATCAATTTTGACAGGGCTGCGAAGAGCCGCACGTTGGCGTTGGTCTCAAAGCCTTGCGGGTCTTGCTGCTGCGCCCGCTCAGCGGCGGCGTGCAGTTTTTGTAGCTGCTCGGATAAACATTCGTGAAAGAGCAGGTTCCACCCGTGACGCTGGATCACAGCGCCACATCGCCTTCGATGTCGGCGTCTAGGTCAACCGGCTGGGTCAGTGTGGCCAGCATGGCCTGCACCAAGCTGTCTGGCAAAGCGCACAGGTGCTGACCGGTGCGGATGTCTTTTTCCAGCAAGGCCAAAAACGAGCCAATGGCCGGGTCCTCATGCGCCGCCTCATCAGCGCGCGTGACGATGACCTGCGAGCCCCGCAAGTCAAACGCGACCTTACCGCCGTAGTCCACGCCCAGGGCCTGACGGATGGGCTTGGGCAAGGTGATCTGGCCCTTGGAGGTGATGGTGGCTACTTCATGAATGGCGGGCATGGCTTTTCTCCTGGATAGGCGTTTATGGTAAGGATATTTCCTTACCAAGTCAAGTGTATGGCTTCCCCCATCTTCGGCCAGGGTAGCTGATCACACCATTGCCTGAGATCATTGGGGCATGTCGCTCATGCCTGCGCCAGCACCCGCTACTACCCAGCACCAGCACCAGCCCCCACCCATGCGCTGTGCGGTGTACGCGCGCCTGTCCAGCAACGACGACCCTGGCCAGTCGTTTGGCTCCATCGAAGCCCAGACACAGGCGTGCCTGGCGTACATCACCAGCCAGCGGGGCCTCGGGTGGCAAGCCATGGAGCGCCACTATGCCGACACGGACATTTCCGGAACTGTGTTGCAGCGACCAGGCCTGCAGCGTTTGATGACCGACATCGAGGCAGGTAAGGTGGCCAAGGTGGTCGTGCACAAGCTCGATCGGCTCTCCCGCAGTGTGAAAGACTTCACGCAGCTGATGGCGTTTTTTGATCAGCACCAGGTAGACCTGGTGTCGGTGACCCAGCACTTGAACAGTCAAGATTCGATGGGCCGCTTGGCCATCCATACCTTGATGAGCTTTGCCGAGTTTGAGCACGATCTGATCAGTGAGCGCAGGCGCGACAAGATGGCAGCCACGCGTCGCAAAGGCTTGTGGGTCGGCAGCGTCCCGCCGCTGGGCTATGTGCGCCAGGGACAGCGGTTGGTGGTCGAGCCCCTCGAGGCCAAACAGGTGCGACAGATTTTTGAGCAGTTCGTGGCCTTGGGCTCGATGGTGGCCTTGGTGCAAGAGCTCACCGCCCAGGGCGCGACCACCAAAGCATGGGTCACGCGCACCGGCAAAGCGAGGGGTGGGCAACCGATCGACAAGACCTACGTCTACAAGCTCTTGAACAACCGCTTGCTCATTGGTCAACTGGAGATCGACGACGTCTGGCAACCGGCAGCCCATGCACCGATCATCAGCGACGAGTTGTGGGAGCAGGCTCAGGCGCTGCTCGGTGAGCGTCGCCGTCCACGCAAGCGCCCACCCTCAACGGATTTCGATGATGACGATGGCTTTTTGCTGCGTGGACTGATCTTTGGTGAAGACGGTCGCGCCTACTCACCGTGGACATCAAGCTTGCGGCGAAACCGCTTGTACCGCTACTACGTGCCGCAAAAAGACATTGCCCTGGGCGGCGGGACCTCGGGCCTGCCCAGGCTCAATGCTTTTACGGTCGAGCAGATGGTCATCCAGCATGTCCATGAGCAGTTGCAGTCACCCGCTGGCGTGCTGGCGCAATTGCCCGATTGGATGCGTGCGCATCCGGAGTACGACGAGCAGAAATTTGCCTCGGCGCTCACCACCATTGCTGAGGTCTGGGAGTTGCTGTTCCAGCACTTCAAGAACCGCATCGTCAAACAAGTTCTCGAGCGGGTCACCGTTCACCCCCACGAGATCAGCGTGCGCCTGAGTGTTGACGGATTTGTTGCCCTCATACGCGCTCATCTGGAAGGCGAGACCCTGCAACTGACGATCCGCGACATGCTGGACAGACCACCGCCCAAAAAGTCACCTAAAACAACTCGCTGATGCACTCAGCAGCACCCAATTTAAGAGTGCTCCTCCACGAGACAAGTCAAACTCTGCAGATGCGACACACGCATAACTTGTTGCTTTTAAAGGGGATGTGCGTGTGCCACATGGGACGAATTGCTTACCTTCTTGTGAGAAGGATGGGCGGCAGAGAATCGAACTGGGGCTGATTTCTGGCGCACGTAAAAAGCGGTGGCACACGCAACTTGGCGGGCTTCCCCGCGTGGCGCAGGGAAATCCAGAAATAAAAAAGCCCAACCGAGGAGGGTTGGGCTTTAAATATGGTGGCCTGGGACGGAATCGAACCATCGACACGCGGATTTTCAACGTAGACCGCCGGTGCTTTTCAATTATAAATCAATGACTTACAAACTACTTTAGCCACCGTGCAATAAAACGTGTAATTCACATTACCCGTGCTTTGACCTCAGCCACATGCGCTTGTATTCAAACTTGTATCAATCATAGCAGACCGCATGAAGCGCCTACTGCGCCTCACGCTGCCTTGTTAGTTGCACTCGTGAGATTTGCACGACATTTGTTGCACTTGTTTCACTTATTGCATTTGACTAAGCTATAGTGTTTAGCTACAACACAAAGACAGCCGAGGGCTGACAGAGCACCTCAGCGTCAACAACCTAGGCAACTGCACGGAGAGACCCATGAGCACGACACTGGACCAAGACAGATTGGTACCACCCACCCTTTCCGAAGAGGAAAAGAAGATGGTGCTTGCAGCTGAGCGGATGATCATGAAAAGCCTGGATCACTCGCGCGCAGCCACTATCACGATTGAAAGTGATGATGGCTCCACTCCTAGCGTATCCGTTCCTCCGCAGATCCTGAGGATGCTGGGCCAGACCTTGGGTTTGATGGCGCGACGCGAGCCTATCGTTCTGGTTCATGAAAAGCAGGAATTCAGCACAGTAGAGGCCGCCAACTACCTCAACGTCTCCAGGCCCTTTGTGATCAAAGAGATCGAAAAAGGCAACCTCGCTCACCGAATGGTGGGCACGCATCGTCGCATCCCATTTGAAGAGTTAGCCAATTACGCCGCCAAGATGCACGCCAAGCGCAGTGAAGCCCTGGACAAGATGGCAGCCAATGCACGAGAGCTGGGATTGGAATACTGATCCATGGCAGGCCATGCTCGCTACACCGCTCTGCTGGACGCCAACGTCCTGTATCCGGTTGCCATTTGCGATGCACTCATAGAGGTGGCAGCGACAGGCATTTATGCACCCAAATGGTCAGCTGAGATTGATGACGAATGGGTGCGAAGCCTGGCAAAGGACAAGGGCAAGCCTGAAGAGCTGTTTCATGTCAGACGTGATCTGATGCATGAAGCTTGTCCAGATTGGGAAGTTCCTGAGGAAGCTTGGCGAAGCCTTGAATCTGGCATCAGTCTCCCAGACAAAAATGATCGCCACGTACTGGCCGCAGCTTTAGCTGGACATGCCGACTCCATCATCACTCAGAACCTCAAGCACTTCCCCGCTAATGTGCTTGAACCCCTAGGGATAACGGCACTGCACCCCGACGAATTCTTGCTGCATCAGCTCGATCTAGCCCCTCTGGTTGTTTTGCCAGCATTCAAAGCAATGCGGGCTAGGCTCAAGAACCCTCTGTTCACGCCAGAAGCATTCGCTAGCAGCATGGAGAAAAATGGACTAGTCCAGACGGCAGGATTTTTACGTCAGGCTCTGCAACTTATTTGATCAATCCTTCCGGCCTACAGAGACTCTTGCACCCATTGGCCAGCCTTGTTTCGCTTTACCAGTACGAAATGACTTGCATAGCCACTCAGAACATCCATATCAAATTCATATTTTTCACCATTGAAAATGATGTAACGAATATCTTTCTCTAGTCCATTAAGCAGCCCTAGCTCATACGTAGCTTGTGAAATCTCGGAAACCACATCCAAATCCACCAACCCAAGCTCAATATCTTTGAGCCCAATTTGACTAGAAACGTCGAAACTACATGTCAACTCAGCCAGCCTGATGTCCTCAAACTCCAATACCAGCATCTGGCCTGCTTTCGCTGAAAAATCTTCGCCTACAGGTTCACAATTTTCAGACTTGGCCAGAAGTGTCTTTTCAAATTCAGAGTCGAATTCATCCTCAAAATCGCAGCCTTCATAAAGAAGCCCTACTTTTTCAACTTCTTTAATTTCCTCATCGATCCGGACTTCAAATTTGAAATTATCAACATTATCTATACAGAATCCATTAGCCACTCTGATTGCGCGCAAAGCAATATTTCCAACAATGCTAAGGGGCTCGTCCTCATACAGCGCATCTTCTTCAGTTGCAGACTGAAGCTGCTTGAGAATTTTGCCATTAACAACATAAGCTGTAACACGGAATGCGGGGCCTGAAATTTTTACAGTGACTCGTGAAGCCATTTCAACTCCAATGTAATTAGACAAGTGTGTTGTGGTGAGGTGCAGTGAAGTCAATTCACCAATGTGAGTGGGTCACACACTCAATAGTAACTGTTTCTGGAGAATACAATAGGGAGTGGGTGATCGCTTTTTTCAGCATTCTGCTGGTTATTCAAAACGTTGTGTAGATTACTGGTACCTTGAAGGTCAAGCCTATTCAGGAGCTCTGTTGTGATCTTTTGTTGAATTCTTTCAATGCTATGCCTGCGAACACTGGAGGCATCCAACCTAATCTTCTTGCACTCTAAATGATCGATGAGGTGCAACAGCGCAGCATTCGAGACCTTGAGTCCCTGAGCACACACACTGCTCCAATACCCGACACTCTTGCCTAGAGCAGCACTGAATGATCTGACCGTTGTCTCTGGAAAGACCGCGCACATATGGCTGTACAAGCTTTGCTCGAAGCTTTGATCGTTATGTATTTTTTGTCGCATAAATTATTTATGCATGGAATAAATACAGACATGAAAACCTTTACTACATTGATCAAAGCACGTGTAAACGCCACGGAGCGCAGCGTACCTACTCAAATTAGAGCCGTGAACGCGAGCGATGCACGGTGGCTACTTCAGGCCATCTATGGCTTCCACTCTGTACAGTCAGAGCCTAGCGAAGTAGCGGAAGAGCTACTGATTGACGAAACAGCCACTAAGTCACCCGAACAAATACGACTGGACAATCTCAAAGCCGCTAAGGAGCGTGCCACTTCTGCGCTAAAGGCAGAGCGAGAGCGTATTGACAAACAAAGAGCTATCAATACGCTGGCTCAGATAAATCGCTCAAACTAACCTCAGAAACAACAACACCAGTACATGCTGGTGTTGCTGCCGATTGTTTCTAAGCTGGCTTCCGCAAACTCAGGGTATGTCTCGCAGGCTTAGGTGCATCTGGCGACTTACTCACCAAGGCCTCAATCTGCAGATCCAACTCCCCTGCCTGCGCTGCCTTTTGAACAATCTCAAGTGTGGAAATCACGCCATCAATTCCATCCGTCTCAATAGCATTACGGCCATTGACCAACTCCAGTGTTTTGGCTCCATACCGAACAGTCAAGCATGTTCTCCCATCAACAGATGTCCACCACCATGGCTTGATCTTCTTTGGATGCTGTATCTCTTTGAATTCCCCAGTCTCATCATCCCTGATACGTTTGCTAATGACCGCCACATAACTACCACCTGCTTTGATACAGCGTGCCATCTCCAATTGCTGCAGCAACTTTTTACACAGCTTTTGCCGGCGAATTTCTCGGATATTGGACTTTGGAACGGGTTTGCTGTAGACCAACTTTAATGCGCTTAAGCCTGACATTTTTGATTCCTTTCGAAGTGATGCAGGAATCACAAATTTATTTTCAGACTTCAGATTGGACGACCTCTTTTTGAGATCCCCGCCAATCTGGCGGGTTACCGAGACAAGTCAGCTCCATGGGCTGATGTAGCCCATGGCCGACGATTCCTCAAGCTGGATACAACGCTTGTGTAGATCCTCATATTCGAGCACATCCTTGCTCACACAGCAGTATCTATTAAGCTCATTAGCACCAAGCTTCCAGTAAGGATTGGCTGTCTGGTCCCTCATTTCGGACTCAATCTCGCTTTTGAGTTCAGGACCCAAACGTTGACGAAAAAAGACTGCATCATGAATGCATGCGAGTGGAAGTCGTCCGTGCTTTGCGGCTACATTACGTACCACGTTCATGACATGGGTTTCACTGTGCTGGTAAAGGAACGCAAGTACTTTTGATTTGCTGACCCTGCCGCTCGGCGTCTGTAGATAAGGCTGCTTGAGGAAGTCTTCAGCTTCCCTTTTAAACATTTCGAAAATGAAGTTATCCAGTTGGTTCTGTTCTTGAATAAATTTCCGAATCGTTGGATCGCCCAAAAATCTCTGGCGCTCTTCGGCGTTTTTTAGGATCTCAACCAATGCAGGATTGGTCCATTGTCCTGCCATGTTGAACCAGCCTGTAGTTGTAGCTCGTGCACCGAAGCTGATAGCAGTCACAGCTTGCTTGAGCAGTTTGCGCTGTAATTCACGCGGTACATTGCTCCCCTCAAGAAAGATGAAATGGCGCACAGTGCGCATGAAGTCGTCTCGGTCCTCCAAATAAGAGGTAGTAGCAGCGAAGGCTTGTCGAATCGACTGTAGGCTGCCCAGCGAAGCATGACATTCTTTGGCAAATCCCATTTTCCAAGCGATCACGCTTGAGCGAATGTCGTATTCCCAGCAATCCCCAAGGACAGCCCTGCGCAACTCCTTGTTGACGTTTTGGATGCTCAGTCCTTCGTAATACATCCGTCCGAAAACGCTTGGTTTTTTAATCTGAGCGTACCTTCCGCCATTACTACTGGCTTCAGCATGTATAGAGCCGGCTTGCAAGAGGATGCGCTGCTTTTCCTCTTTCGAGATCAATGTGCTCTGCTCAGCTACCCAATGCATGTAGGCATTCAGCGATTTAATGTCAACATCCAGCCAATCGACCTCCTGTGAAGATGCTCTTTCTGCTGAATTTAATACTTGATTAGATGCACGATGGATCGAGATTGTCCTTTCCTCTTTGCTAGGCAAATCACTAGTTTCTGGTATCAACATAGTCCATTCTGTGAGCTTCACAGTTGACACAATGCCATTGAGATTGCTCCCTTGAGTAACAGTACGAACTAGCTCCAGGCCTTTTTCTCTGAGCCAGGCATGAACGCGTTGTCGTTTTGGTCCGATCTGCCCCCCTTCATTGGCAAGCCGATGGAGCGAAATGCTGTAAGTGTTGAGCTTGACTTGCTCGGGTGTCCGTCCATACATCATTGCCTGTGTCAGCAACTGCTCCAACACTTGAACGTATTTAATCAATGCCCTACGAGCTGCATTTTTCGGCACGGGAAATGCAGCAGACAGCGCCCTCTCAACCTCTGGACTTAATTCAATTTTGATCACTTGAGCCTCCTTGATACGTATTGCATTTAGATCTATTTAGCCCACTACAAATTAGGTGTGTGCATAGTGCAAAGGAGGCGTGTGCATTCTGCAAAAGAGGTGTGTTGCCGCAAAAAGTCACACGCTTATAGTAATCAAGCAAGCCACCCGGCGCCCTGGCTACTTAGTTGGGGTGTTAGGGTTCCGCTTGCTTGTATCTAGTCCTGTTTTTTTATCCGAACAGCACCTTGCGCATGAGAACACTATCGGCCATGAGTTTTGACGCTTTTACACCCCCAAGCTCTTCCACAATCAATTCGCCATGATCCTTCAAGAACACCAGTCGATCCACCCAACCTTGCGGGGTCAGTTGCTGCAGCCTAGAGCCAAAAATGCCGAGCGGTCCTTGCGCCACTGCCCACAAGTCCACCTGATCGCCTACTTGTCGCGCTAGCTTCTCTGCCATTTGCCCGAATGGAGTCTTGGCGTACTTGTTGCGCTGGTAACTGCCATACCAGCTCTTGATTTGTTGGTGCCGATCAGCATTGAAAGCAAATCGCCATACTCCACCCACCATTTCCGCTACTTTGAGCAAATCCACTGGCTGTCGATGCTGCAGTTGGTTCATCATCAGCGTCTCGGGCAAATCAGGAATAGCTGGCAAAGCTGTTCTTGGATAGATTTCTTCCCTAGTTAGCCAGACCAAGTTATCTCCAGGCAACACACCCTTGCTCATAGGCTCAATCTGTTTGGCCAACAGAATTTGACCAATGCAATAGCCTTTTGTGTAGTGGTAAACGTTTTTCATCTCGCAGTCCTTTCTTGATTGTTTAAATGTGAGGCAGTGCAGGTCTGCATTGCCCTCAATACAGCAGTTAATTGCACGACATGGCGTTGCGCTCAAGGCTGTGCCATTTGTCCATGGGCACATCCATGACCTTCATCGTGTCGCTGTGCACGGCAATGCGTGCATGCGCTTCGGAGGGTTCGCCAGCGATATGCTTGTGCTCCATGAGAAAAGACACTGGCAAATAAGCCTTGCGCCAGTCTCCCCGGGTTTTGCGCCAAATATTCAGTCGCACGCTGGGCTCGTCCACAGTCGACAGTTGATAGTCGTAGCACCCTTTGAGCGCACGCTCATAAGTCGAATAATCGTCGGTGCTTCGGTTGTAGCCCCGCTTAGCCCCAGCCAAAGCTGCTTTGTAAATATCACGGCCTTTAATAAAAATAACTTGCATTTTATTTCCTTTCGATTAATGCAATATCCAAATTAACTCAATATAAATCGCCATATATCACCAGTATTAATCTACATAATCCACTCCTTCACCAAATCAAGCCAAACTTTATCTTTTATTGGTTTTCTTGCGTCGAAATAATCATTTCGAAACCACTCTGTTAGTACCTATATGGCAGCAACTGAATAAGGAGAATACGGAGTTGGCGATAAAAAAGATGAAATAATCAATTCAAATCAGCTCTGTTAACAGCGCCCTATGACCACTGATGAAGAACTTGGCCGCCTGAAAGCCATACCGCGCTCCTTCAGGAAACCGTTGCCTTATGAAGAGGAAGCCAAGGAGGTGGAGGGCAGCCTTTACCACCTGTGGTGGCGCTGTATGCGTGCCAGCCAGGAGTACTTGGATTGCTGTGAAACGGGGGGGCTAGATCACCCGCTGGCTGCGACCTATGCAGACTTTGGTGATGTACGCGTGAAATGGGCAGATTGGTGGCGTAAGACAGGTCGAAAGATCTTCAGTGAACGACACGACTATCCCAAGGTCAGGGCAATCACCAAGGACCGAGCTTTAGGGAAGCTCGAAGTAGAGCCAGAGAACTTTCTGATCCTAGATATACCGATGGGTCTGCGTCGGGTCACCATCCTTGAGCAGATCAACAAGCTACTGGATGAGCACCACCCTGGTCGTGATCTAGATGTATGGGCGCAAAGCACTGCCCGCGTAAAGCTGCATAAAAGCAAGCTGCATGAAAAGACTATTCCGCAGTTGATGCAGGTGGCGGAAATCCTGCACAAACAACCCGACATCCTGTTGTTTGAGCTTGCAGAAATAGCTGGTCTGGCGGAGATCCACCTTGGTCGCTCTGTACATGAGGAGCTAACTCCTAGAGAAGAGCGGCAACGCAGGGAAATGGCTGCTAGCCGATACAAAGACCAAGCCACCAAGCTGGTTGCCAATGCCGTCCGAGGCATTTTTCCTTGCGTTGATTGATTCAATACTCACTGGGCAGCATAAGTACCCAGTGCTGTCCATCCCAGCAGGCGTTCAAGGTTTGCTGTGGCATAGGGAAATCTGTATAGGGAATCACTTGGCGTGCACGGAGATTCCCATTGCCATCATCAAGTGTCAGTTCAGCTGAAGAACCGGTGAGCGTGAGCACTACCTTGACGAACCAGTCATTCGTACCAAGTTCAATCAAGTAACTTGCTGCAGCGTCCATGAGCCAAAAGGCTCCCGCCGCTTCAGCCAAGTACTTGGTGCCATCTGTAAGCAGGCACAGTCGATTCAGTCGGTAGTACCGCTCTGTACCTGTGAACATTGCAAGCTCTGCAGGATCGAACTTGTCCATCTTAAGCTCCCAACTTGGCCAGTTCTGATTGGCTATCCGCCAGCAAATCGATGCGGAGATTTGGCTGGATGCCAGTGACCAGGTAATTGATCGCTGAGTTCATAACTTGCGCACGTTCTGCATCATCCTTTGCCGTATACAACTTCTCCAGCAAGCACTCCATGCTGTACTTGTTGCGCTGAAGGCAAGTGATTGCTGACTGCAGGCGTTGATGCGCTTGCTGACGAGTGTGCTCAGCCTTGAGCAATGCGCTTTGAATTTGGTTTTCTTGTGCTTTCATCTCTGTGTCCTTACTTGGTTGTTATGGACACAGTTTGCTTTCAGAAAAGTATTTGGACGACCTGAAGCCCGCCACATTGGCGGGTCTCAGATCAAGCTATTTTCATGGCTTCACTTATTAAATATCGTGGCGAAAATCTCACAAAGCGCCACTTCTGAAACTGCTATCGCCTCGGTCAACTCAGACCACAATGTTGGTACGAGCTTTGCCATAATCAGTCCATGGCACTCAGCATAGAAGACATCGGGGAAATCGATCAGGTAGTAGGCCATTGGTGCCTGAATAGAGTTCTCCCTCACCTCAAAAAATCTGTCGATTACGACTACGAAATCGATGGTCAAGCCGTGACCATCATTGAAGTTCGGCCCGCTTGGCAAGATTCACCAGGCGAAATCACTCGCAGGCCCATAGCCAGATTCCGGTTCGTCAAGGCGACCGCGCAGTGGCAAATTTACTGGATGCGCTCAAGCGGTAAGTGGCAATCGTATGAACCCATGTTTAGAGCCAGCGAACTTGTTGATTGCTTGACCGTACTTGAGACTGACAATTACGGCTGCTTCTTTGGTTAGTAGCTGGCTGCTTGGCCATGCAGCCTAAGCCAACACCTAAACTTGTCACAAACTGCCTGCTTGGTTTGCGCGGGTACGGGCAAATGTCACTCTTGCGCAGACGCGCCTAGTTTTGCAGCAATTTCGCGCTTACCCATCTTCCGCACCGCCGAGATTGCGGCCAGTTGGCTTGCTCGGGGTTTTGTCTTACCAGTTTCCCAGTGATACACGCTTTGCGCGGAAACGCCCAATAGCTTGCCCATCTGCGCAGCGCTGATATTCAGCTTCTTACGCAATGCAGCAAAACCCGCAACACGGAAACGAAGGGAACTACCCGATTCGTCTTCTGTGTTTTCTACTACTTTCGCACGAACAGTGCCCTTGCCCAGCTTCTTAATCTGCGCTTCTAGACCTGCAATGCGGCGCTTGAGTGCGGCGATTTCCCCACGGTATGCAGCAGTCATCTTTTTCAGGGCTTGCGTTTCAGCGCGCACCTCTTTCTTGGCAAGGCGGCTTATTTCATTTTTGAGTTGGTTGGCAAACGTGGACATTTAGGGTTCCTTTAACGCGATGGTACCAATTCGTTGGGGAAATCCCACTGTTTTCAAGGCAAACGCCTTGCAAACAGCGCATAGCCAAGCCATAAACGGCGCATAAAACGGGCTATAGTCCACGATCTCCAGAGTCCAAATGCTCAAGGTGCTGGATCCGTAGATCACAGCTTGTTGGACATCTGCAGCACCTATCTGATCCGATATCCACAGCCCTGAATCGTTATCCACAAAAAATCTAAGAAAACGTGCTTTTCCAATGATTCATCGGATAAGTCATTGATTTCATTGACTCGGGAAATCGTAACTTTGACCGCAGAAATCTATGAAATCCGCCTGATTTCGGTTGTCCTTTTGAAGCTCTGAAAACACAATAAAAGCAACAGTTAACTAGATAGCGAGTAAAAAATGTCCCAAGCAAGAACACTCAGCAACATGGAATTTCAGCAAGTACTGGAATTCGTGGGCACACGTGCACATGCTGCGCGCAATCGTGCAATGCTGGTACTTACGCACTTGGCAGGACTGCGTGTTTCAGAAGTGGCTTACTTGCGTTGGAGCGATGTGACCACAGACGATGGCACGGTTCGTGATGAGATCCGTTTGCTAGCGGACATGACAAAGAATGGTGTTGCTAGGACTGTGTACGTGAGCAGCAAGCTCAAAGCAGAGCTTCAGGCTTATGCGGATCATGCACGCTGCATCAATCGCAACTATCCATTCTTTTACAGCCAGAAGAGTTTCAGGGCTGGGTTTTCTGCAAATAGTTTGACCCAAACATTTGCGCTAATGTATGCGGGCGCTGGTATTGAAGGCGCTACAAGCCACAGTGGCCGCAGGACGTTCCTGACCAAGCTGACTAATCAAAACACACCAATTCACTTGCTCAAGACGCTGGCAGGGCACAAGAGCATCAGCACCACTGCCACATACCTGTACAGCAACCCCACTCTGCTCAAGGCAGCGGTGGAGTTAGCGTAAAAACGGCCTCGAAGGGCCGCTACGTCTGAGTAAGTCAGATCACTTCTTCTTGTTCACGGCGGCCTTGAAGCTTGCGCCAGCAGAGAACTTGGGCACGGTGGCCGCTGCGATCTTGAGCTTCTCGCCGGTGCGGGGATTCTTGCCTGTGCGGGCAGCGCGTTTGGCAGCCTTGAAAGTACCGAAGCCAATCAGTTGCACATCTTGCTTCTTAGCCACCGTCTTGACAATGGTGTCCAGCACGGCGTTCAGTGCACGACCTGCAGCGGCCTTGGACAGCTCGGTTTCTTTGACGATTGCTTCGATCAATTCAGACTTGTTCACTCAGATCTCCTTAGTTATGGGAAATAATATTTTGGCAGATCAGGTTTCATCTGGCTGACTGAGCTTCGCCGCAACTTCCCTCTTGCCCATTTTGCGAGCAGCTGAGATGGCTTGGAGCTGGCTTGCACGGGGCTTTGTCTTGCCAGTTTCCCAGTGGTACACACTCTGTGCCGATACGCCAAGCAGCTTGCCCATTTCGGCTGCACTTAGGCCCAATTTCTTGCGCAGTGCTGCGAAACCGCCAACTCGAAAGCGTAGCGCAGTAGCTTCTGCTCCTTCTTGCCTTACTTCAGTTTTCGGAGCCTGGGCCTTAGGCGCTACTTTTTTTAGAGCGGCCTCCAGGCTAACGATACGGCGATTGAGTGCCGCTATTTCTGCACGGTATTGCGTGGATGCCTTTTTAAGTGCTTGACTTTCTGCCCGCACTTCTTTGCGGGCAATGCGACTGATCTCACCTTTGAGCTGATGTGCGAAGTTGGTCATCTGGGATACAGTTCTCTATAAATGACGGTGCAAGATCATATACAGCGCATGGCATTTGAACCAGCTCAAGGTTCCACTGGGCGCGCCTTTTTGGCGTGAAGTTCGTGCACATGCATACAGTTTAATGCGTCGGAATTTATCAGATGGTACATACCTCTTTCAAAGAGACATCGGCCGACTCAACAAGTCTCTGCTCAAGAGAATTTCTCATCCATGGGTTAGCAATCAGTCAAGTTTCAAAGTAATGAAAATGGAACTTTGTATTCGCTTGCTATGCCCTGCAATTCCTCAACCAAGGCAGGACCAATTGGAATTCCATTTTTTCGAGCATTAACAAGACTCAAGTGCTCGCGCTCTCCAGGCAGGTAAATTCGGTCTACACCGCTGGCTTTTTTTGCTCCTCGCATGTCCGCCATGGCCTTTTCAATCCGACCCATGTATGCATCTAGATCATCAAATGATGAAACCGGAAGCACTCCAAACAAGTGGCCACTGTTTTGGGCGGTAGATGTCTTCTCGTATAAATCACCAACATCTCGCCCAAAGTAAGCGCCTGAAAGCATCGAACTTAGCAATCCAACCGCCAAGGTCAAAGCATATCCCTTGGGCCCGCCAACAGGAATCACAAAACCTTTAAGTGCTTCCACAGCATCCGTTGTTGGCAATCCATCCGGACCCGTTGCCCAGTCATTTGGAATTGGCCGCCCTTCTTTGGCAGCAACGATGATCTTTCCACGTGCTGCAACACTGCAGGCCATATCCAAAACAATGGAAAAAGATTCTCTAGTGGGAAATGCAATAGCAAACGGATTATTTCCCAACACTGCTTCCGCACCACCCCACGGTGCCATATGGTTGATGGCTCCAATGGTAAAGCTCAATCCAATCATATTGTTGCGTGCAGCCATTTCGGCATAGTAAGCAGCAGCTCCGTAGTGGTTGCTGTTGTTGACCGCCACAAACGCACAATCACCCTCGCTGGCCTTTTCAATCGCCATTTCCATTGCACGCACACCGACGTAGTGACCAAGTCCGTTGTCACCGTCGAGAACTGCCGTAGTTCTTGTTTCTTTCTTGATCTTGATGTGAGCCTTGGGATTGGTGCCTCTATCCAAGATGCGCTTGACATAGATCGGAAAGCGCACGACCCCGTGTGAATACACTCCCCTTAGATCGGCTTCAATTAGATTTTTTGTAGCGATACTGGCATCTAGAGTAGGAACTCCGATTTTTTCAAAAACGTTGATGCAGAAATTTTCCAGAACCTTTTCATCAATGAGAAGGTTATTGGAGGAACACCTCCCGCCGAACGAAATGCCCTGAAATTTGGGACACAAAAAATCAATATTCACGTTCAAGGTCGCGAATTTGAGCCCAAAGCGCATCTTCCAGTCCCAGGCGCACTTGATCTTTGCTTCATCGCCAGAGTTCCTCTTAACGAGGTCATTGAAATTCTCCGTATTGCAACATGGCCAAGTGTGGAAGGGCCTGTTCAACGGACTGGTGCAATCGGAAAGATTCGGTCGATCTACGTCCGTGACCCAGACCATAACCTCATCGAAATCTCAGAGTACATCTGAAATCATTATTCTGTAAGGAGACTCACATGATCCGTCGCTCTGCCATCGCGGCCACTATCTTGGTGGTCGGCGCCACTGCTGTCCATGCTCAGGGTAAATATCCAGAGCGTCCAATCACCATCGTTGTGCCTAGCGCTCCGGGTGGAACGACTGACTTTTCCGCTCGACTGATAGCAGAACCACTTTCGCGAGCACTAGGGCAGCCTGTAGTGGTGGACAACAAACCTGGTGCCTCCGGCAATATTGGAGGTCAAGTTGTTGCCCGGGCTAAACCAGACGGATATACCCTTTTGCTGGCCTACAGTGGTTACCAAGTAGGGAACCCGCACTTGTTCGCCAAAGCAGGATGGGACCCCATCAAAGACTTTACTCCCGTGGCCAAGTGCGCGCAACTGGCGTGCCCAGTGATGGGAGCTCCCGCACGCCTCCATCGCAACAACACTACGCTGTCGATTCGAGAAGAACGGCACCATCTCTGCTCGCTTGAGCTTCAGCTTGGTGATTTCCCCCGTCGCGGGATCTACCGAGTGCAATTGAAAGTAGCGTTTGGCAATATCCAGTCCGATCACAGCAAGCATGGCGGTCTCCTTGGAAAGTGAGTGGGACCTCCATGGTGATCGAAAAAGACTCAGGAGGCGTCCATGCCATCCTCGGTGAATCTGCTCTTCTTCATGTCCGTCATTCTCCTGGTGGTTGACGGACTTCACTAACTTCAGCTTGGTACGGCTTGTGGGGGGCAGGTCACACCCACACCGATTCCAACCCTTCGACAGGCTCAGGGGGCTAACGGTCGATACGTCATCGGGCTGGATCAATGGCTGTGGAGGCCATCTTTAGCAGCGTCACCGCCGCACCGCAATTCAATCATTTGTATGCCCGACAATCGATGCCAAACACGAGCAAGCTCTCGATCTCGGGATGGGCGGCGCTCAAAGTACGAGCATAGTCTGACAGGTGGTCAACTAGCTGAGTAAAGTGAACCGCCCGGGTTTCGTGGAGGCCGGTTGGTTTAAGTCAGGCAGCGGCCGCAGCCTGATTGGCGAGATGCCGGTAATAGTTTGCCTCAGCTTCGGCCGGAGGTATGTAAACCGATAGAGGTAAGCAAGCGACTTCTCGGACAACGGCGAGCGCTGTTCATTGATTGTCGCCAGCATGTGATCAGGTTCATCGGCGTAGAAGGTGCTTGGCAGATACACCATGGTGTGGAAGTGTCAACACCCGTCCTTGCTTTTTCTCACGGACCTGAGGGCTTGCGCCGGCAATCACCAGCCAACCTGTCGTCACTTCAGCCGCTGCGCCATCAAGGTCGCTAGCCAGTTCATGAACACCTGCGCGCGCAGAGGCAGGTGTCGACGATGGGCGTACACCAGCGGTGCGGTTTTCAGTGGAAGACAACACCTGCTGCCCGCACGCGCGCTTGGCGGCCCTGCCTCTCAGCGACGCTCCGCATCGTGATGCGGAGGTGGCAAGCTCAATCGGTTGACGAGCATATCGAGCCACCGCGCGAGCGCGGGCCGCACGATCGGGAAGAGGACGAGGACCACGACGCACGCCGCCGCGTAGGCAACGAGCAGCTTGACGCCCACCAGGGACCAACGCCCCGCCGGCGGACCGCCATCGAACGCGACATTCGCGAGCGTGCCCGCGATACACGTCAGACCGGCGCCGATGAAGTCCATTATCAGACGCGGCATGAACCGCGCGACTTGGTCGGAACTGGCGCCATCGCGAATTCGCATGCCGCTGTCAGGCCGGTTGAGATTGCGCCAGCGCCGACGCAATGCGATCCACGCCGGTGACGATGAAGCCGGGTGTCTTGCCCAGCTCGTCGAACGCGCCGCTCCCGCGGTTGACCCAGCACGTCGGGTACCCGTAATACGCAGCGCCGGTCGCGTCCCAGCTATTGGACGAGACGAAGAGGATGTTCTCGCGCTGGACGCCGACGCGCCTTTCGCACAACTCGTAGACGCGCGGATGGGGCTTGAACACTTCGACCTCATCGACGCTGATGAGATGCTCAAAGTCCGCGGTGAGGCCCGAATTGCGGACCACGGATTGGATCGAATTTGCCGAACCGTTCGAGAGGATCGCGAGTTTCATGCCGCGGGCCCGAAGGTCCTTCAGCGCGGCGGGGACTTCGGGGAAGGGTGAGAGGTTTAGGTACGCTTCGCACAGCGCGTCGCAGGTGTTCGCGGACAGTTGCAGGCCCAGATGCCGACACGTGAAGACCAAGGCGTCGCGGGTTGCCTTCTCGAAATTCTCGTGCTGGCCCATCAGGCTGCGCATCCAGGTGTACTCCAGCTGCTTTTGTCGCCACATCAGGCTGATCTCCGACCCGCGGCCGGAGAAGTCCGTGTTGCATGCGGTGGAAACCGAGTGGACGTCGAAGAGCGTGCCGTAGAGGTCGAAGACGATGGCTTGGATATTTTTCATGGGTGGGTGTGGGTGGTAAGGAAATGGCGTAAGACAGGGGAGGGGGTCAATGCGGCGTGCCGGTGTCGGCGCCGAAACCCGTCTGGGCGCGGAAGAACACCTCGCTGAAGTGCGCCTCGTTCGCTGCGTTGCGGCCGCCCAGCCAGGTGCCCACGAGGGCGCCCAGCAGGCCGATCGGCATGCTGGCCAGCGTTGGATTCAGGATCGGGAACAGGGCGTCGGCGCCCATGAAGGCCGGACCGCAGAGCGCCAGCCCCACCGAAGAGACCAGTCCCGCAGTGACTCCGCCGATCACGCCCGCCGTATTGAAGCGCCTCCAGAAGAGAGAGAGCACGATGATCGGGAAGTTGGCCGACGCGGCAATCGCGATGGCCAGGATGACCAGCACGCCCACGTTGATGCCCTGCGCGAGCAAGCCCAGAGCGACCGCGAGGGCGCCGATCCCGAAGGTCGATGCTTTGGCCACGCGCACCTGTTGCTGCTCCGTGACGTTGCCGCGCTTGAGAATGTTGACGTACAGATCATGGGCGACGGCACCGGAGGTCGCAAGCGTGAGCCCCGCGACCACCGCGAGGATCGTCGCGAAGGCGATCGCACAGATCGCCGCGAGGAAGATCTGGCCGCCCAGCGAACCGGCGCCGCCGCCGAGGTATTGCGCGAGCAGCGGCAGCGCGAGGTTGCCGCCCTTGTCAGCCGCGCGGATTGCGTCCTGTCCCACGAAGGTGGCGGCGGCGAAGCCAATCAGCGTGGTGACCAGAAAGAAGCTGCCGGCGAGGAACATCAACCAGATCACCGAGCGCCGCGCCGTCGTCCCGTCCGGAACGGTGAAAAAGCGGGTCATGATGTGCGGAAGGCCGGCGACGCCGAGCATGAATGACAGGATGAGCGACAGTGGATCCAGCGGATGCCTCAGCTAGCCACCCGCTTGAAGCATGTGCGCGCCGTAGGTGGTCTCTACCGCCGAGAACAGGCTGAGCGGATCGAAGTTCACGCGCACCAGCAGCACCGCGACAAGCACCGCCGCGCTCGTGAGCAGCAGCAGCGCCTTGACGATCTGCACCCACGTCGTGGCGAGCATGCCGCCGAAGATCACGTAGACCATCATGCCGACGCCGGTAAGCACGACAGCAGTTTCGTACGAGATGCCCAGCATGAGTTTCATCAGCACCCCCGCCCCGGCCATCTGAGGCACGAGGTAGGCGAGGTTGACGACCACGGTGCCGACCACCGCCGCGAGCCGCGCTTGCGGCGACCGCATCCGATAGGCGATCACGTCGCCCAGAGTGAATCGGCCAGTGTTGCGCATCGGCTCGGCCACCACCATCAGGATGACCAGAAAACCCGCCAATGCTGCAACCGCGTAGAGCGACCCGTCCATGCCGTACAGCGAGACCAGGCCCGAGAAGCCGAGGAATGCGGCCGCGCTCATCCAGTCGCCGGCGAGGGCAAAGCCGTTCTGGCGCGCCGTGAGGTTGCCGCCCGCCGCGTAAAAGTCGCTCGTCGTGCGCGTGCGCCGCGCGGCCCACCAGGTGATGAGCAGCGTCAACGCCAGAATGACGGTGAAGATGACGAGTGTCAGTGCCTTCATCGCGTGCTCCCCGCGCCGAGCGAGCGAGTCACCGCGTCGGCTTGTGTGTCGAAATCGCGGTTTGCTGTCAACACGTAGCGCACGGACACCATCCAGCACATCAGGTAGGTGAGCAGTACCAGCAGATAGCCCATGTTGAATGAACCAACGATCTTTTGCGCCATGAACGCCGGGGCATAACCTGCCAAGAGTGTCATGGCGATGAGGTACGCGAAGCTGCCACCCAGCAAGGGCAGCACGCAGCGCAGCTTCATGGACATCAGCGTCTTGAATTGCGGGGTTTCGAGGGCGCGATCCCATGTGTCCGCAGACGAGATATCGGAAAGGGGTGGCGCATGCGGGTGATGCAAACCGGGCTGCGCCAAAGTGGATGGGTTCATGCGGTTGTCTCCTGTGGTTGTGGCGGAAGACATCGCAACTCACATGCCAGAATTTGTTCGGGTTTACCCGATGAATCGAGCCTGAAAACCGGGCAAAGCAACGCAATCCAGAGGCCCACCATGCGTTGGCGATGCGTATCGGACGGCTTTCACGCCACGTTGATTCACACTTGGTTCGACGAACCATAAATGACTCAATGACGCCAAGCCCTTTGTGGAATAGCGCTTTTCCCGCGAGGCATCGTCAGATCGCGCCGCTTGAGTCAATTTTGGTTCGGCCGCTATACTGTGGCGAAACTTCAGGAGACAGGCATGAACGCGGCGGCCAAACTCGAACTGGAGCAGTTGCGCGAAACGTGCAGGGACCTCGAGGAAATCTTCAAGCACTCGTTCGACGGCATCTTCGTGACCGACGGTGGCGGGGTCACCCTCTTCGTCAATGAAGGCTGCGAGCGCAACTACGGGTTGAAAGCCGCGGACCTCGTCGGCCGCCACGTGTCGGAGTTCGAGAAGAAGGGCTGGATCCGGCCCGTGATCGCGGGCAAGGTCGCCGAGACGGGACAGCGGATGTCCGCCATGCAGCAGACCCACGAAGGCAAGACCATCATGGTGACCGGCATGCCGCTCTTCGATGGAGCGGGCCGCGTGCGTCGCGTGGTGATCAACTCACGCGACATGACGGAGCTGATCAACTTGCAGCAGGACCTGGCGATCGCGCAGGAAAACTTGCGGCGCGTCGACGGCGAGATCGAAGAGCTGCGCGCGCAAGTCCTCAAGATCGATGGCGTCATCCTGGAAAGCCCGGCGATACGCCGTCTGGCCGAGCTGGCGCTTCGAGTCGCCAAGGTCGATTCCACGGTGCTCATCACCGGAGAGTCGGGTGTCGGCAAGGAAGTCGTCACTCGCCTGATCCACAACGCCAGTCGCCGCGCGGCGGGGCCTTTCATGAAGATCAATTGCGGTGCTTTGCCCCGTGAGTTGCTGGAGAGCGAGCTGTTCGGCTACGAGGCGGGTGCGTTCACCGGGGCGCAGCGACTCGGCAAACACGGTCTGATCGAACTGGCCTCAGGCGGCACACTCTTCCTGGACGAGATCGGTGAGTTGCCGCTTGACCTACAGGTCAAGCTGCTCGCAGTTTTGCAGGACCGCGTTCTGGTGCGCCTGGGCGGAACGCGGCCGGTGGTGGTCGACATCCGCGTGATCGCCGCGACCAACCGTGATCTGCTGGACATGGTGGGCGAGCGCAAGTTCAGGAGCGACTTGTACTACCGGCTGAACGTGGTCCCGATCCATGTCCCGCCCCTGGCGGAGCGGCGCGAAGACATCCTGCCGCTGGTGCGGGCCTTCACCGCCGAATTCAACCGGCAATACGGGCTGAACAAGCGCGTGGCAGAGCGCGTGCTCGGGCGACTGCACGACGCTCCCTGGCCGGGCAACGTGCGAGAGCTGCGCAACGTGGTCGAGCGGCTCATAGTGACGAGCCCCGCCGACCTCGTCGGCCTTGAAGACCTGGACGCGATCATGACGCGCGCGTCGCCGCCGCCGCGGCCCGACGCCGGGTTGCTGCGAACCCGCAGGGACCAGCTGGAACTGGAGTTGGTCGAGGACGCGCTACGCCGTCATGGCAGCACGCGCGCGGTCGCGAAAGCGCTCGGGGTGAGCCAGTCGACGGTCGTTCGCCGGCTTCGCGCCAAGCTGCTCAAAGGTGGCGGGTAGCCGCCGACGCCACCAGAACCCATAACCAGAACACGCATGCGAAATCTCCATTGTTTGTACAGCCGACGGAGTCCGCAGAAGCCATACGGTTGCTGACTATTGGGAAACGCAGCGACTCGTGCGAGAACTGGCCTCAAGTACAGTCATATGCGAATGCCTTGATCGCTGGGGCCTTCTCAACGGGCACTCTACGGCTGCTGGTGTGTCCAATAGTCCGGAATACGTCTCCTGTGGTCGGTCCGTGACGTGAGCAGGAGGCAGTTCTGGCGTGTAAGGCAGTTCAGACTGCTACATTGAGCTTCCACACGTTGAAAGTCGAGGCAAAGAGTGATGCCTGAGCAATGGGACGCGATAGTGATTGGGGCGGGGCAAGCCGGTCCAGCCCTTGCGGCGCGATTGGCACGAGCAGGCCAACGCGTGGCACTGATCGAGCGTCAGCGATTGGGCGGCACATGCGTGAACACCGGCTGCACGCCCAGCAAGACCCTGATTGCCAGTGCTGGAGTGGCACACCTGATCGCCAGAGCCAACGAGTTCGGTGTTTCGATCGACACGCTTCCTTCGGCTGACTATCCGAAGGTTCAGGCGCGTGTCCAGGCAATTTCAAGTCAATCCCGAACGAATCTGACCGAATGGCTTGCCGGGATCGCCGGCGTGTCAATCATTCCGGGGCATGCGCGCTTTGACGACAGCAGCACCGTGTCGGTGGGCGAGCGCCTGCTGTGCGCTCCTCAGATTTTTCTGAACGTAGGGTGCCGCCCGGTCGAGCCACCGTGGGCTCGCGATGCAGGGGTGCCGTTCCTCACGACAGACACTTTCTTCGATCTCAAAGAGCTGCCACGGGACTTGCTGATAGTCGGCGGCGGACCCGTAGGGCTAGAAATTGGTCAAGCACTCCAGAGACTGGGCAGCAACGTAGCCATCGTTGAGCGAGCCGCGCGGCTCCTTCCTCGAGAGGACGAGGATGCCGCCAAAGTCGTCCAGGATGCGCTGTTGGACGACGGTATTCGGCTCTACCTGTCAGCGGATTGCTTTCATCTCCAAGCCACAGCCACTGGGCCTCAGCTAAGCTTTTTGCAGGGCGGCGAACGTGTGCCATTGGATGGCACTCACGTCCTTGTCGCCGTCGGACGTCAGCCCAATACGGAAGACCTCGGTCTGGCCAAGGCCGGCGTGGCGGTTGACGAACGCGGATTTATAACGACCGACGCACAACTGCGCACGTCGCAGCCCGGTATCTGGGCCATGGGCGACGTGAACGGCCGTGGGGCATTCACTCATACGTCGTGGAATGACCACGAGATCGTCGCGAGCACATTGCTGGACAAGCGCGAACGCAGTGCGGATGGCCGGGCCGTTCGATACGCCGTATTCACGGATCCGCCTCTGGCGCGCGTCGGAATGTCCCTGCAGGACGCGTCCCGCAGCGGAAGGGAAGTTCTCGTGGGAACAATGCCGATGACCCGAGTTGGACGTGCCATCGAGCGCGGAGAGACGCGGGGATTCATGCGCGTGCTGACCGATGCGCAGAACGATCAGGTGCTCGGGGCAACGTTTGTCTGCGCAGGCGCCGACGAAGTGATTCATACACTGATAAATGCAATGAGTTCCGGGATGACGGCGCAAAAACTCGCCGACTTGATCGGCATCCACCCCACGGTCAATGAGCTCATCCCGACGCTGCTGCAGGACCCTAGCCCGATCGAACGCCTGCTCTAGCAGCCCTGGTAGTGGATGGGATTAACTAGACGACGGGCCCAAGCACGAGCTACCAATTTCATTGGTTACGTGCTCGGCATGGCGCGGTCGCGACATGCTGACATTCAAGATGCCGCCTGGTGAACTCTCGAAAGGATGTGACTTTGAAAAAACGCTCACAGACATCCACGCAGGAAGTTCAACCAAGCAACTTTCTTCGTCAAGCTATCAACCAGGACCTCGAGCGCCGCACGTATTCGGCTCGTCGCTGGGGCGGCAGCCCCGGCGACGCCCAGCACCACGCCCTTGGGATCCAGGACTGGGCTCGAATTCGCACGCGATTTCCGCCCGAGCCCAATGGCTACTTGCACATCGGCCATGCGAAGAGCATCTGCGTGAACTTCGGCTTGGCACGGGACTATGGCGGTGCTTGTCACCTTCGGTTCGACGACACGAACCCGGAGAAAGAGGACCTCGAGTATGTCGCCAGCATCAAGGACGCGGTGCGGTGGCTTGGTTTCGACTGGGTGACGAGAGAAGGCAGCCACCTCTACCAGGCCAGCGACTATTTTGATTTCATGTACCGCGCTGCTGAATATCTCATTGAGGCGGGCCTCGCATACGTCGATGAGCAGACTGCGGAGCAACTGCGCATCCATCGCGGCGACTTTGCTCGACCGGGCGTTGAGAGCCCCTTCCGGGACCGCAGCCCCAATGAGAATCTGCAGCGCTTTCGACAGATGCGGGCTGGAAATCTGCCTGAAGGGGCCGCAATTCTGCGGGCAAAAATCGACATGGCAAGCCCGAACATCAACCTACGGGATCCCGCCCTCTACCGGATCAAGTATGCGCGCCACCATAACAGCGGCGACAAGTGGTGCATCTACCCCATGTACACCTTTGCGCACC
>JACCEE011982664.1_pt1 | contig 23701 bp, 20 predicted proteins | sample 7449931 | NCBI WGS metagenome assembly JACCEE01 (sample SAMN15323457, study PRJNA562643) | freshwater metagenome | isolation source: river surface water | place: USA:Blue River Watershed | collected 2017-08-19 | reverse complement strand
ATTGTTTGAAGTATTGATGAAAAAATCACCATCTACCCCTGTGCCTGCTAATGGGTTGGAAGTTCCGTTTAATACCGTTTTTCCATTTACTCCGGCTGCTCCATTGGTTCCGTTCGTACCATTGATACCTGCAGCACCCACTGGTCCGGCAGCACCCGTGGAACCTGTCGCTCCAGTGGCTCCAGTAGCTCCTACTAAGGAAACTCCCGTAGGCCAAGCACCACTTGCTTTGGGCCCGAACAAGGTATTGGAGGCGGTATTGATGAAAAAATCACCATCTACCCCTGTGCCCGCACCTGGGGTGGTAGTCCCGTTTAATACCGTTTTTCCATTTACTCCGGCTGCACCATCGGTGCCGTTGGTACCATTGATACCTGCAACACCCACTGCTCCGGCAGCACCCGTGGCACCTGTTGGTCCAGTTAAACCAGTTGAACCCACATCTCCCTGAGGGCCGGTAGTTCCATTTGTGCCGTTAGTTCCAGCTGGACCTTGAAGACCAATAGGTCCTTGTGGCCCAGTGGGCCCAATTGCTCCTTGAGAACCGGTTGTGCCTGTAGCTCCAGTGGGGCCTTGTGCACCTGCAATTCCTATATCTCCTTTGAGAGAGGCAATAAAGACAGACTCGGAACCCGTATTCCCCAAATTCAACCAGGCTTGATAGGCCGAAGGCCCATTTACTCCATTGATTCCATTCGGCCCCTGAGGTCCAGTCAATCCAATTGGACCTTGGATACCCGTTGTACCTGCGGAACCTTGTATTCCTTGAGGGCCAGTGGCACCCACTGCTCCTTGGGAACCTACAGCACCAGTTGCACCAGTTAGTCCCTGAATTCCTTGTGGGCCTTCAGGTCCCGTTGGGCCGCTGAGTCCCATGGTACCCGCTGCTCCAGCGGCACCCGTGGCACCCATTGGGCCTTGAGGACCATCTGCTCCCCGAGAAGCCAATAAAGCCCAATTAGCAGGATCAGAATTTGGAGAAGAACTCGAATTACTCACTGCGGCAAGACAAAACCAAGATGCACCATTAAATCCAACCACATCGTCCTTCACATAGATACCTGTGGCGGACCAATTTCCTCTCCAGGTCAATCCTGCTGGGCCGATCGGTCCAGCAGCTCCTTGGATGCCAGCAGGGCCTGTGGGACCGGCTGGGCCTTGTGCCCCAGTAAGGAAGGATAGCCATTGTGATTCCGTACCTACAAATCCTGTACTCAGGGCCACTTGATACGCATTAGAACCATTTTGACCATTTATTCCAGCAGTACCTGAAAGACCTTGAGGACCTTGAGGACCGAGGGCTCCTGCCACTCCATTCGGACCTTGAGGACCTGTAGTCCCTTGTGCGCCTTGAGCACCTTGCGGGCCCGTGGCACCAGCCATCCCTTGTGGGCCTCGCAATGCAGTTAAAAAATCAGCTTCTGACCCAATATTTCCCAAGTTCAACCATTGTTGATGGGCACTTACGCCATTGGTACCATTCGAACCATTAAGGCCTGTAGCACCTTGAATTCCTTGCGGGCCTGGTGCTCCAGGTACCCCTTGAAGCGATGCTAGCCACTGAACTTCTGTGCCTACAAAGCCTGCATCTACTGCCACTTGATAGGCACCTGACCCTGGACTTCCCGTTGGCCCGATTGGACCAGTAGCACCAGTAAGCCCTTGAGGGCCTGCTGGACCAGCTGAACCTTGAGATCCTGAATTAGCTGCATAGAGTGCAAATGGTACCGAGGTAAATTGCTGGCTACTGATTAATTGGAACGAGGAACAGCTTCCAGATTTATCAAATGACACTTCTAAAAATTTAGCTTGCGCATTCCATTCGATCTCAGAAAAAATAGTAGCAGTACCTCCGGTACGTCTACCCAAACCAATGATCACATTGACCATTCCAAAGGCATCAGTACGGGTCGTGATCACTTCTTCGTACTCACTTATTGCAGAAGAATTCTTGAAAACAAACTTCAGGCACAAGTCCTTATCTCCTAGTGGAGCCGCTCGATTATCCTCTCCAGGCAATACCTGACCATCATAGATGACAGCCTGATAGGTAATCCCGGGAACTTGAGCCAATGCAGGGACTACTAGAACCCACATCCAAAAAATAAAACCGAGTTTTTTCATATCAATTCAATTGAACATACAATCCAAACATTAATCGATGCGTTAGAAAACGCACTTGCTCCTCCTCAGGCCCTCCTAATCGGGAAATTTTTGAATAGCTGTAGGTTAGATTTAAAAATGCACGCTGAAATACAGGGTAGGAAGCGGATGCCCCTAGACCAGTTTTTGCATATAATCCCTGAAAATCCTCTTTCCCATTCAAGGAAAATCGAGAATTGTTAATGACTTGTGTACCTGAAATCAATCCAGAAAGGCCTAAAATCCCCCTAACTCCAAGTTCTACCTCATTGATTTGGATCAAAAATGAAAGGTTATTTGAAAGCCCTCCGTAGGTAGTCTCCCAGCTGTAATTGTTATTTTGATCCCCACCAAAAGAGTTGTAGGAATCGAGATTTAGGGATACTTCATTTTTTAGCCAGCTTGCTGCATAGGAACGTTTCACCTCCTCAGTGCTGTCCTTTTTTATTTTTGGAAGTAAGGGAATCCCAACCCCCATTTCAATCGAATTACCCCTTCCAGGGGCGAAGTCGAGAAGTTTGACCCCATCTGCAGATCTAAAATTAAAAGTGGTGGCATTTAGTCCAGTTTTAATAAAAATCTCCTGTGCCACTGAAGGTAGGCTCAACGCGAGGAGAAGAAAGCAGGTTAAAAAAACGGGTTTCATGGTTGTTTGATTATACGGATTTGGACAAACTTATTTCCTGATCTCAGATGGGCTAAATACACTCCTGTTGCTAATTGGGGCAGATTCAATTGGATCTCCTTGTTTTTCGGCTGATGCGTTGCTTCATAAACCAATTTTCCCGAAGCATCATAGATCTGAGCTTGCGTTGCCTCTAGATACTCTGTAGTAAATCGAAAGGAAATGCGATCGGAAAAAGAATTGGGAAAGGCAATGACCTCAAAGGGAGTTGTGAATTCTTTAGAAACTATGCGTATTCCTCGCAAAAAACCTTGGCTGATGCGCAGAGATGAATTTGTAAATACCCCTGTTACACTGCTTTGGCCGATGGATTGTTGGACCACAAGCCCTTGAATCACATGAGCAGAACTGCCCATGGATACCCAGCTTTCATTGCGTAAGGTTTGTCCAGAGATTGGCAGAGCTGAAAAAATAGCCACAACACAAAAAATGGAACTGGCTATTTTATGTTTAATCGACATTGCCAGTTAGCGTTTAATTCGACACAAATGTTACCTTAAAAATAACTAAACGGAAATGGGGAAATCTTATATTCTTGCTATTTCCATATAAACTTGTTTATGTCGTATAATAATTTATTTTAAATTATTTTAATCATATAAATTATAATTTAGATTTAATTATAATTTTATGCAAATTACCTTTTTGCATAAAAAAAATGAAAAATACCTGGTTATTAACCAGGTATTAAAAGCAAAAAAAGTAAACACAACTTAAAAAAATCTTAAACAATGGTTTATTAAAAAAGGAAAGTAAAAATTTATAACAAGTTACGCCTACTTTCCATTATACTGTTTGAGAATTTACTTCAGTGATACCGGCTTTTTGAAATACATCCTAGAAATAAAAATTCCACTATCGTCATCTTTACCTCCAACGCTTTCCACAGCACTTGTCACATACACCAAAGAATACCCTTCAGATTCCAATTCCATTATTCGAGCAGCAATCATCGCATCATTGGATGCAATATTTTGGAAGTTGATACCAGCTGCACTAAAAAAGTTGAGCAGCTTCGCTTCATCAAACTTATCCACCTTCAACTCTTTCCGACTCACAGTACGCTGAGAAGATTTCTTACCATCTACACGGGTTGTTCTAAAATCTTCCGTATTCACATCCGTCATGTTTTCTACCATGCGAGATCTTCCTAATCCCATGGGAACAATTGATTCGACCACAGTGACAATTCTCCATTCATTGAAGGTTTGGGTAGTGATTTCCTGCGCTTGAATAGTAAGGCTGCCCAGGACTAACAAGAAAACAATGGCTATTCGCTTTTTCATACGTTTGATTGAGTTTATTTGGTGAGTATCAGGTAATACGAGTTTTTTATAAAGATAGTTGTAAGACAGTTGAATTAAAAAAAATGATGGATCTTAAAGTTTCAGTTGAACAAGTAAAAATTTAAGCCCTCTGACCTTGGTCTGAACCATTTATCAAAGAAAACTTCAATTCTGGGGGATTTGCTGCGATGCATTTTAAAAACATCTATATTTAACAGCCTCCAAAATATATCAATCAAGGTTGTCTTGTCCGGTATTGGCACCGAATTCCTGCATCGATTTATTCCTTGACGGAATTTAAAAAATCGGTAAAAAAAGGCTTTATCTCAAAACGAAAACTACTGAGTTGGTGTAGAAAGGCGGCATATAACCGTCAATTCACATTCCTGTAAACCAAGTAACCAAAAAACCTGTGGCAGTCAAAAACCAACCTATTTTTTCAATTTCAAAAATTGAAAACCAGCATAGTGATAGGTCTCTCAAAAGCCTTGTTACTTGGTTTTTGATCCTTTTGGTACCCTTGTTTCTCTGTATCACCACTGCTAAGGCCCAGACGGAATTCATTGAACTTAGGTTTGATCAAAAAGATTCACCAAAAAAAGCCCAGTATTTTTTGACTGGAAAAGTAAGCCAGGCGGAAACAAAAGAAGCCATTCCTGGAGCGGCCATCCATATCGATGGTTTTTTTAAGGGAAACAACACGGATCAAAACGGGTATTATTTTATTGCTTTAGATTCTGGCCGCCATCGAATTGTTTTCCGTCAGTTTGGAAAAAAGCCCCTTCATTATCAGATCCAACTGTATGGGGATGGACAATTGGATGTGGAACTTGTAAACATGGATTTTGAACTAGAGGTCTTCACTGTTGAAGCGGAGGAAAAAGACAGAAATATCCGTGGTCCAATTTCCGGGGTGACCAAAATGAAGATCGAAGACATCAAACTGGTACCTGCTTTTCTTGGCGAGCCAGATGTCTTCAACGTCCTGCAATCCATGCCGGGGGTGACAACTGTTGGAGAAGGTTCGGCGGGCATGAATGTCCGAGGGGGGCGAGCAGACCAAAACCTAATTATGATGAATGAAACGATAGTACTCAGCAATAGCCATGCTTTGGGTTTTTTATCTTCATTCAATGGCGATGCATTACAAAATTTCACCTTGTATAAAGGCGCTGTTCCAAGCTATTTTGGAGGAAGGAGTTCTTCCGCTCTCAACATTGAAATGCGGAATGGAAATAAAGAAAAATGGGAAGGAAGTGCTTCAATGGGTACTGCCGTCAGCAAACTGTTGATAGAAGGGCCGATTGTCCCTGAAAAAACTTCCCTACTTCTGGCAACTAGATTTTCCAATGCCAATTGGCTATTGAACATGGCCGATGCGGGAGATATCAAAAACAGTAATATCAAGTTCCATGATATCTATTTTGACATTAACCATCAGCTTACTAAAAAAAATAGCTTGGACATAAGCCTTCTAAACACCGGGGATTATTTCAAGTTTTCCAATCAATTTGGATTTGAATGGGGCAACCTAGTGGGCTCTTTGACAAGTAGAAATTTAGTAACAGATAATCTTTCGCTGGTTGGGATGGTGGCTTATGGCTCATTCAACAATAGTTTTTTTGAACCTTCTCAAGTTGACCCCTCCAAAATTGAAAATGGCTTGTATTACTATCAAGGGAAAATAACTGGATTATTGACCTTGGAGAAATTGGAGTTCAACTTCGGAGCCGAAGCTATTCACTACCAGATGCGATCGGAATCCTTAATTCCCTTGACTCAGGAATCCGGGATAGTGCCAGAAACTATCCAAAAACAAAGAGGGCTGGAATATGCTCCCTACATCTCTGCAGATTGGAACCCAACTGAAAATCTTTCATTCTCGGGTGGCCTTCGGTACTCAAATTATGCCCAGCAAGCGCCCGACTCCATCTTCAGGTATCAAGAAGGACTTCCAAAATCAAGGTTTACCATCAATGGAGTGGATTATGTAGAAAGTGGAAACATCGTCAACTACAATGGTCTTGAGCCCAGATTTTCCTTCAGATGGACTTTTGATAAAGTCAATTCCATCAAAGGGGGCTATTCGTTGATGAACCAATACCTTCAGACGATTTCCAATGCCACTGGCCCAACTCCCATTGATTTGTGGCAGCTGAGTACCAATTATATTCTTCCTCAACGGTCCCACAATGCTTCTTTGGGGTACTTCAAGAATTTCAAAGATGATGAATGGTCAACTTCCCTTGAAGGATTCTACCGAAGGACCAACAACCAAATCGAGTACCGTAATTTTGCAGACTTGTTTTTAAATCCACATTTGGAAACAGAATTGATCCAGGGCGAAGGCCTTGCCTTTGGTACTGAACTCCTGCTCCAAAAAAATAGCGGCGGGATTACCGGCTGGCTTGCTTACACCTTCAGCAGATCATTTATCAGGACTACTTCAGAATTTCCCGAAATCCAGGTCAATCAAGGAAATTGGTTTGCAACCAATTTTGACAAACCCCACAACATTTCCTTGGTGACTAATTTCCATGTGAAAAAAGGTAGAACTTTCAATACCAACTTCAATTTTTCATCAGGGCGACCCGTGACAGGGATTTCATCCAACTATGTCATTGGAGCGGTTTCGGTCCCCAATTTTGGCAACAGGAATGAGTTTCGAATTCCAAATTATTTTAGAATTGACTTTTCTTACCTAACCAATGGCTTCGTACGAAAATGGGACGATAAAGTCAACTTTAGCATCTATAACCTTACTGGAAGGAGAAATGCCTATTCTGTATTCTTCCAAAGAGAGGGCAGGGTTCCAAGATTGGTTCCTTATCAGATTTCGATTTTAGGATCAGCGTTCCCTTCATTCACCTATACAGTAAAGTTCTGAAAATGAGCACGAATCAAAAAACATCAATCCGCTCAGTCCTGGTATTTACGCTAGTTTTAGCGCTTACTGTTTCCTGCATTGATCGACTAGATTTTCTAGGTGAAACCAAAGAGGGTCAGCTCGTCATCTATGGTTTATTCACTGATGTAGAGGAAAGGCAGGTCGTGACTGTAAGTCGGACTGCGCTATCAGGATTAGCCCCGAGAGGTGTTCCAAACGCCCAGGTTACAGTCCTGAGCACATCCGGTGCACGCTTTCCGTATACCAGTTTGAAGAATGGAGAATATGAATTGGTTGGCTTTAGGGCTATTGAAGGGGTAAGTTATGCATTGGAAGTCGTAGTGGATGGAAAAGTATATCTGTCTAAGTTTGAAAAAGTACCAGAGCTAGATGCAGAAGATGAGCTCAGTTTTTCTTTTGAAAACGAACCTTTCAGAACGGAAGTACCGGAATACGTGTTTAAAGTCTTTTCAAAGACGACGCTTCCAGACACTCGAGATCCAATTTACCTGAGGTGGACCATCGATGAAACCTATTTATGGCCTTTGGCATGGTTAAGAGGAACGGGTATTCCTCCGCCGCAACCCCCTCCATGCTTTATTTCCGATGCGATCGAACCAAATCGGATTAATTTATTTGATGGCTCAGGTACAAGTACCCGAAATTCAACTTTATTGTTGGGAAGACGCTCGGTAGATAATTCATTTCAATATCCATTCTTCGTAACTGTAAAGCAATTGAGCATCAATAGGGAAGCTTATGAGTATTGGGAGCGGATCAAAATTGTCATCAACAATCAAGGATCACTTTTTGATATTCCTCCTGCTCCTGTTACTGGGAACATTTTCAATGTAAAAGACAGCGAAGAAACGGTACTTGGCTATTTTGAAGTAGCCAAGACCAAAACGACTAGAATCTACACTACCAATGCCGATGTGCCTTTTTACCTTCTCGACCCATGTCAATACATCCCCAGCACGCCTGATGAAGCATACCCTGCTGAATGTAGAAGTTGCGAGGCAAGAGCACAGGGAAGAAGCTGGACTACCAAAGCACCAGTCTGGTGGAAGTATGATTGAGCCAAGAAGTGGATCCCAAACTTGAATTATCGTATTTAATTTATGATGCAAATCTGAAAGATTTAAAATTCCATTTATATTGAACCTTATAATTTAAACCAGTTGTAATGGCATACCTAAATACAAAAGCTCAAAAAGACACCACCTACGATGCTATCGTTATTGGTTCGGGTATCAGCGGCGGTTGGGCCGCAAAGGAACTTTGTGAAAAAGGACTAAAAACCTTGGTATTGGAGCGGGGAAGAATAGTAGAACATGTGGTCGACTACCCCACCATGAACCTAGATCCCTGGGACATGGAATTGAGAGGAGGGCTTACCCCTGAGCAAAAGAAAAAACATTACAAAAACGGTCGTTCTGGATGGGTTGGAGCGGAGACGGAGCATTTCTGGGCAGACGATGAAGCGAATCCTTATACAGAAGTAAAACCTTTCCTTTGGCTTAGAGGGCATCAAATGGGAGGAAAATCCTTACTGTGGGGAAAGCAAACCTATAGATGGAGTGATTTGGATTTTGAAGCCAATGCCAAAGACGGTCATGGTGTGGACTGGCCGATACGTTACAAGGATATAGAACCTTGGTATACTTATGTGGAAAAATTCGCCGGAATTAGTGGAGAGGCCCTTGGTTTACCACAATTACCGGATAGTCATTTTCTTCCACCCATGGAATTGAATTGTGTGGAAAAGCACGTGAAAGAGCGAATAGAAAAAGACTTCGCTGGAAGAAATATGATTATTGGTAGGGTGGCGCACCTTACCGAACCACTCAATGGTAGAGGAAAATGCCAAAATAGAAACAGATGCAGTAGGGGATGTCCATTTGGTGCTTATTTCAGCAGTAACGCAGTGACCCTCCCTGCAGCAGATGCTACAGGCAATTTGACCATCAGGCCCTATTCAATTGTACAGTCTATCATCTATGACGAACAGAAAGGTAAGGCTACTGGAGTTCGTATTATTGATTCTGAAACGAATGAGGACATCGAATATTCAGCCCGAATCATATTTGTAAATGCTTCAACCCTAGGGACCACGCAGATATTGTTGAATTCAACCTCAAACCGATTTGAAAATGGGTTAGGGAATGATAGCGGGGAACTTGGACATAATCTAATGGACCATACCTACAGAGTAGGTGCCACAGGAAAAGTAGATGGGTTTGATGATGAATATTACAAAGGGAGAAGACCGAATGGAATTTACATCCCGAGATATGTGAACATCGATGAGAAATCCAAAACGGATAAATTTCTTCGCGGTTTTGGATACCAAGGCGCTGGATTCCGTGGTGGTAACCCTGCCAATATTGAATCGTTTGGTGCGGACTATAAGGATAGCATCTTAAAACCAGGACCTTGGGAATTTTTCATCACTGGTTTTGCGGAATGTCTGCCTTACCATGACAATCAGGTGTATTTAAACAAAGAGGTCTTAGACAAATGGGGACAACCTACCTTGTCCATAGACGCAGAGTTTAAAGCCAACGAAAAGGCAATAAATAAGCAAATACAGGAAGATGCTGTAGAAATGTTGGAAAAAGCTGGACTAAAAGAGGTGATGGGTTTTGATAACAACCACCCTCCCGGATATGGAGTCCATGAAATGGGTACGGCTAGAATGGGACGAGACCCAAAGACATCGGTTTTAAATGGATTCAACCAGATACACAGCGTCAAAAACGTATTCGTCACGGATGGTGCATGCATGACGTCTTCCTCCTGTGTAAATCCTTCGTTGACCTATATGGCAATTACCGCCAGAGCCGCTGATTATGCAGTTTCTGAATTAAAAAAGAATAATCTTTAATCGATATGGATAGAAGAAGCGCACTTAAAAAAGCAGGTGTTCTGGCAGGTTCTGCTGTTGCCTTACCCTCCTTATTCTCTTTATTGCAATCCTGCAAGAACGAGAACCGATTAGATTGGCAACCGTTATTTTTTACGGAAAATGAGGCCAAAACCATCGCTATCCTCTTAGACATGATATTGCCTCGCACGGATACGCCAGGTGCTTTGGATGTAAAGGCAGATTTGTTTATTGATAAGGTGATTGCAAAGACCTATGACGAAGAGGGGCAGAAAAAAATACGGTCAGAAATGGCTGCCTTTAACTCAGATTGCGAAAAGAACTTTGGGGGTACATTCATTGAATTGAGTGTATCAGATCGAGAAAAAGTATTGCAAGCTGCCGAAAAGACCTCCGGTAAATTTAGTCCTGGGGTTTGGGGCACTGCAGTGGGGAAACAAGAGCCTATTGGTTTTTACCGGTCCATCAAGTCTATGGCTATATGGGCCTATTTCAGTTCAGAGGAAATTGGGAAGAATGTACTGGCCTATGATCCAGTCCCGGGAACCTATGAGCCATGTATACCGGTCTCAGAGGTGGGTAATCGTTGGAGTCTATAATTTCCTTCCATCGCCTCGGTCACCTGAAAGAATCGACCCTCTGAGCAAAATCCAGTTGCTTCATTAGTAAATAGAAGATCCTTGAACCAACTGGTCTGGACTAGCGATGGTTCAAACGTGTTTACCATAACAAAATACCCTAATACGTTACGTAATAGGGTTTTTTTGTGGCTGGAACAGGAGGCAAACGCGTGTCCGAAAGAGCCTGTCGGTAGTGGTGGAGCGGAAAGTGCACTATTTATTTACCCCTAAGAATATTTTTTCGAATAAACTCCCTCCCTACCCCTGATTTCAATTCTTTTTCCCGCTTCATTGCGGCTACCTTGGTTGAATAATCTTCCTTGTAGATTAACTCCCAAGGGCGATAGCGCTTGGTCCAATTAGAGGTTCCCAATTCATTGTGAGAAAGTAATCTTGAAGAAAGATCGGAAGTGTAGCCTACATAGCATTTATCAAATGCTCGGCTATACAAAACATAAACAGTGTACATGATTAAAAAATTAATTGAAAAAATGCTTTAAAAATACCCATGGGACCAATGGTCGCAAAAGCATTAAACGGCAGAAACAAAAAAGGATGCCGAAGCATCCTCTTTCAATGTAGCGGGAACAGGACTCGAACCTGTGACCTTCGGGTTATGAGCCCGACGAGCTACCAACTGCTCCATCCCGCGATATGTGTTATAAAGCCTGACGATCCGCCGCGGCGGATCCATCCCGCGATATGTCTTTTAATCTTTTTATCTACAATCAACGCTTCGAACCTGTGTCCGCCGCGGCGGATATGAGCCCAGTCAATCTTTTTCAACTGCTTCATCCCGCGATATAGTGATGCAAAGGTAAGGACAAACTCTCAAAAATCAAGTACCTTTGCAAAAAAAGTAAGAAATGATCCCTTCAACCCACAAGGCTGGATTTGTCAATATCATCGGAAAACCCAATGTAGGAAAGTCTACGCTGATGAATATTCTTGTGGGAGAGCGCCTTTCGATCGTTTCTTCCAAAGCACAGACTACCCGACACCGCATTCTAGGAATAATCAATACCGAGGAATACCAAATTGTATTCTCTGACACCCCTGGCATGCTCAAGCCCAAGTACGAACTCCATAAAAGCATGATGGGCTTCGTACACCTTACTTTGGAAGATGCGGATGTAATTGTATTTGTAACCGACCTCTTTGAAACCGATGAGGAAATCGAAGAGGTCATTCAAAAAATAAATGGAGCTGGAGCACCGGTACTCCTAGTCATCAATAAAATCGACCTGGCAAAGGAAGGCCAACTTGACGAAGTGACCCAGTACTGGACTTCCCGCATTCAAGCGGCTACAGTTATTCCTATCTCGGCATTGGAGCAATTCAATACCGAACGGATCCTTCAGGAAATTGTAGAACGCCTTCCTGTGCATCCACCATTTTACGACAAGGAGGAACTTACTGACCGCCCAGAGCGTTTCTTCGCATCAGAGATTATTCGCGAGAAAATTTTCACCAACTACAAAAAGGAAATCCCTTACAGTACCGAAGTAGGCATTGAAGATTTTCATGAGGAAGAAAATCTGATCCGTATTCGGGCCACCATTTTCGTAGAACGCGATAGTCAAAAAGGGATCGTCATCGGAGACAAAGGAAAAATGCTCAAGAAAGTAGGCACAGAAGCACGTGCTGACCTGGAAAAGTTTTTTGGAAAAAAAATATTTCTAGAAACCTTCGTAAAGGTGGAGCAGGACTGGCGAAGAAATAAATTAGTATTAAAAAAATTTGGGTACGACCCCTCTTAATCATGGCAAATATAGTAGCAATAGTAGGCAGACCCAATGTGGGCAAATCCACCCTTTTCAATCGCCTGGTGGAAGAGCGAAAAGCCATTGAAGACAACCTTAGCGGCGTCACTCGAGATAGACATTATGGGCATGCCCAATGGTCCGGTAAATTTTTCTCTGTAATCGATACAGGCGGCTATGTCACTGGATCTGATGACCTCTACGAAGCCGAAATTCGGAAGCAAGTGAAATTGGCCATCGAAGAAGCAGATGTGATTCTATTCGTGGTCGATTGCCACGACGGACTAACTGACTTGGATGAGGAATTTGCCAACGAACTACGCAGCAATAAAAAACCGCTCTATGTAGTTGCCAATAAAGCAGACAACCAGGAGAAATCCTTCATGGCAAACGAGTTCTATTCACTCGGCTTGACAGATCTTGAAATTTTTCCAATAGCTGCTGCGAGCGGTAGCGGTACAGGGGATTTATTGGATGCCATCGTCACCCACTTTGAAGAAGATGGTGTAGAGGATCCCGATGCAGGTATCCCTAAAATATCTATTTTAGGAAGACCAAACGCAGGAAAATCCTCCTTCCTCAATGCCCTTCTCGGTCAGGAACGCTCCATAGTTACCCATGAGGCGGGCACGACTCGCGATGCCATCCATACCCGATACAAGTTTTTCGGAAAAGACTTTATCATCACCGATACCGCAGGGATCCGGAAAAAAGCCAAAGTAAAAGAGGACATTGAGTTTTACTCCGTCATGCGATCTCTAAGAACCTTGGAGGAATCTGATGTCGTAATTGTCATGATCGATGCTACTCGAGGATTGGAAGCTCAGGATGTCAACTTGATTTCCTTAGCCATTAAAAATAACAAGGGCGTACTCATCATGGTCAATAAGTGGGATTTGATCGAAAAAGATCACAAAACCATGAACAAAATCAAGGAGGACATGCTCGATCGCCTTGGCGAACACAAATGGATTCCAATTATTTTCACCTCCGTCACGGAAAAGCAACGCATATTTCAGGCTATTGAACTCGCAGTAAAGGTGTATGAGAATAAAACCAGGCGCGTGGCAACCTCCAAACTAAACGATATTTTACTTCAAGAAATTGAAAAATATCCTCCACCAGCTTGGAAAGGAAAGTATATCAAGATAAAATACGTAACCCAGTTGCCCACTAAAAACCCTGTTTTTGCCTTTTTTTGTAACCTCCCACAATACATAAAAGAACCCTATACACGGTTTTTGGAGAATAGATTGCGAGAAAACTTTGATTTCGAAGGTGTTCCCGTAAAAATAGTTTACAAAAACAAATAAAAAATTTTGGTAACCACTTGCACAATTAAAATTAATACTAGTACATTTGTGTTGTAATTAAGAAAACCATAACAAATGAAAAAGGTATTTGCAATTTTCGCAATCGCTGGTTTGATCGCTACTGCTTCTTGCGGTGGAAAATCAGCTGAAGAGCAAGCCGCTGCTGATTCTATCGCTGCTGCTGCTGCTGCTGATTCTATCGCTGCTGTAGAGGCTGCTGCTGCTCAGGCTGCTGCTGACTCTGCTGCTGCTGCTGCTGCTCAGGCTGCTGCAGATTCTGCTGCTGCTGCTCCTGCTAAGTAATCAACACTAAGCGTGAAAAAATTAAGAGTTCCGATGGATCGGGACTCTTTTTTTGTGCCCTAAAATGTCTACCCATTCCACTGAACTTCTTCCAGTATTCCAAAAGCATCTCCCCGAAAACGCAATCCACTACTGCGTTCATCTTTGGGAAGAAAGCCCCTTCCATTTTTTTGTAAAACCTCCACGTAATTCCAAACTTGGAGATTTCCGCTACCGAAAGGACCGAACGATTCAAACCATCACCCTCAACTCGGACCTGAATCCGTACCAATTTCTACTTACCTACATCCATGAGGTGGCACATCTCAGAGCATTCGCTCGCTACGGAACTAGCCATGCACCCCATGGGTCAGAATGGAAAAGCTTGTTTAAGCTACTAATAGAGCCATTGCTTCATGAATCTGTCTTTCCTAGGGATATCCTAGTGCCCCTAAAGTTGCACATGAAAAACCCTTCCGCCAGCTCTGCTCGGGATCTTTTTCTCATGAAAGAAATGAGTAAGTACGATGTCGGAAATCCCACCTCGCAACCAAGCTTTTTCTTGGCTGATTTAGCCCCTCACACACATTTTGAATTGGGAGGAAGAAAATTTAAAAAAGGTGAAACCAGAAGAACGCGAATCCTCTGCGAGGAAGTAGATACTGGAAAAAAATTCTTGGTGTCCCGGCTAGCTAAAGTGATCCGGCTGAACTAATCTCTTTCTTCGCCAATCTGATGCTCTGGCTGCGAAAAATCTTTGGGTTGCGGCAAATCTTGAAGGGAATTGATTCCAAAATAATCCATGAATTTTTGAGAAGTTCCATAAATCAAAGGTCTTCCAACCCCATCGGATTTTCCTTTTATCTCAACTAACTCCTTTTCCAACAACTTTTGTAGCGAATAATCACAAGCCACCCCACGAATCTGCTCTACTTCTCCTTTGGTAATTGGCTGCTTGTAAGCAATAATGGACAAGGTCTCCAACTGTGCTGTAGAAAGTCTTTTTTGAGAATGTTGACGCAATAAAATTTGAATGCTAGGCTGGTAAGCCGGCTTAGTCAAAAATTGATACCCTCCACCCAGCTTTTCCAATGCAAACGCGTACTCCTCACTTTCATATTTTAGACAAAGCTCCGACAAAGCAGCTTCCACGTCTTTAGGGGGCACTTCTGTGCCAAACATTTCACTCAAGCAAGACACGATTTCCCCTAGCCCAAGTGGTTCTGGGGCACAAAAAATCAACGCTTCTATATGGCGATGAAGGAAGTCCACCCTTACTTCTTGGCCAATTTGGCCTCAATGGAATGCATGGTATGCGGCACAGCCATCAACCGTTCCTTTGAAATCAACTTGCCCGTATCCACACAAATCCCGTAAGTTCCGTTTTTAATTCGAATCAAGGCATTCTCCAAATTGATGACAAACTTTTGCTGTCTTGCCGCCAGTTGATTTAAACTTTCTCGTTCCAAGGTATCAGCACCATCTTCCAAAAGCTTAGATGTGGAAGAGGTGTGATCCGTTCCACTGTCATTCTTTTTACTCATGGTCTCTTTAAGCGATTGGAGCTCTTCTCTAGCCAAAGCCAATTTCTGAAGAATAATCTCTTCAAATTCCTTAAGCTCATCTTTAGAATAAGCTGTTTTTTCTTCCTTACTCATACACGTATTGATTTTGGGTACACTTGTGAGACTTTCTTAAAAAAGAATTCTCTAAAATACAGCAGTCTTTTTGAAAAGCAAAACAAAGAAAAGATTATCCATATCCTTGTCCCCTTTGAAATTTCAACTTTTACATCCGATTTTCTTACAGTTGAGATGCTACCACAAAAGTCTTCTTGACCACCTTAACCCTACCCGTCAAATCAACAAATTGGGCTACCAACACATAGTATCCCGGAGACACCCTCCTCCCAGTCGAATCGGTCCCTGACCAAGAATATAGGCCAGAAGTTCCCAAAATTTGCTGTTGCCCCAGCACGACCACTTCTCTTCCTGCAGCCGAATAGATGGTAAAACTTCCCACCCAACCTGCTTGCTCTAAGGAGTACTGAACGGTAATAAAATTGGGCCCACTGCTCCCATCTGGATCGAAAACCTGAGGGTCTATCTTTAAGATCTTTCCTTCAGTATCGGCGCTCACTACCGTAGAGTTCTTTCTTCCAGGTGTACCATAATCGGCAGCACTAGCTGCAGAATGCCAATTCCCAGGCTCAGTGGCTGACGAAAAAGGAGAAATCCGCTCCAAGGACACCCCTTTGCTCGTACGCAGCAAAGGATGATGCCAAGCTTGATCGTAAGAAAGGGATTCCATCACCTGACCCATCGGTGAGAGCAGCAGGACTGTGCCTCCACCAATTGGTAAACTTGGAAGTCCCTTCACTTGCTTAAAATCCCCTGCTGCAGACTGGGGATAAGTGATACGCAAACGATCAGGAGCTGTGCTCAAGGCCAAATATCCTTGGGGCGGCAAAATTTGTCCCTCCTCTCCAAAAACTCGAATTTGCTGTGGCACGCCATCTCCCTCACGGGTAGCTAGCGCCCATCCACCCAGGGATAGGTATTTCTGGGAACTGGTATTGTGAAGTTCCACAAACTTGGGGTCTCCGGGCATAGGATCGACCAAGAGCTCATTCAACACCAGTTCACCCGAGACAGGCACCTCTCCCAAAATTAGCGAGGTTTCAAATCCTCCCAGCTCTCCCACACAGGGCTCCAAAGCTGAAGCCTTCAACTGGTAGGGAAGGCTACTTTTAGCGGGAACCTGTAAAGACAAACCAATTTGCTTCCCCGATCCAAATACCCAACTGGAATCCATCACCAATTCAGGGGTAAACACAAAGGAAGCAAGCCCAATATCTGGAAGTATCGCTTGATTTAAAGTAATCGTAACCTTTTTGGAATCAGTAAACCAACTCCCCTCCACCCGAAAAGGTCCTGGATCCACTTGCCGCGCAAAGGATGAATTTTGAGCCCCCGGTGTACCACGTCTCGGATGGCTAGAAGGCACCAACAAGGATGTCCCATCGCAGCGGTAAAACGGATCAGGTAGCTCCAGACTGTATCCTCCATTCGCAAACTCTGTTCCACCCCAAGAAGCGGTAGTGTAATTGAGCTGGTCAATCAAATTACCTGATGGTACCTGTATGCGAAGGCTGGTTCCTGAATTCGAGAGCACAGGCCATCCCTCAATGGGCAACACCTTTCCATAGGGCTGTAGTAGTCCAGCTTGAGATGCGGGACACAAAATGACCCAATCCCCGGGCGCAATCCAGTAAGGAGGCAAAGCTGCCTGCGCTGAGGATGTGGAAAATAAAAGCCCATCCAAGCGCAACTCTTTTTTTGAAGGATTCATCAACTCCACGTATTCCACAAAAGGCAAGTCCTGATCTTGCCGAGGGACAGCCATCACTTCGTTGATTACTAGGGATTTTGATCCAAAAGATCTGGGGTCGGTGTACCTAAACTTGACCACTGTGTCGGCCAAAAAATTGCCCTGCAGATCTGGCACCCGTTGTACAGCGAGATTGTACTCTTTTTCTTCTAGCAGGGCCTCTTCAAAAACCAATACCAGCACTGAATCCGCCAATCTACGCGTCTCCAAGGGTGACTTACCTTCCATGGCATATGCCAGGGGTAATCTCGAAAAAACAGGATCTACTGCCTCAGAAAAAGCAATCATCACCTCTCTAGGCCCAAACCCCTTGACTTGCTCCACTCGAGGAGCAACTTCATCCACTACCCGATCCTCCAAACTAAATGCATCCATCACCCACCGAGCTGCACTGCCCGTGCCTGGCCCTATCCCTACCTCTACGTTCAAAAACACCTCATCCAAACCACTAAACGCATCAGGCACTTCGAATTCTACCTTAGTGAATGCCGTGGTGGCATTGGGAAATTGATTGACATCCCCTACAGGAATTCGCTCTTGGTAATTCCCTGCCAAAGTTTCGGACCAAGAGGCATGTAGGAGCACAGGACGCGTACCCGTTCCATTTTTTAAGGTTTTGGCCCAAAATACTACATGCGGATTCCCTAGCTGCTTGGGCTGAAGCCGCACCCAAATCCGTCCTGTAAAAGTGGTAATGGGCTGAATGGCCAAAGCGACTGAGCCATTGATCCCTCCCAAAGGAAGTCGAAAAATGCGGGAAGAAGTACTCCTGAACTCATTGGCATACCATCCCGGCAAAAAGGGTTGGGGATAGGATACGGTAGAAAAAGTGCCTTCAAAATCTTGGGTCTGGGACAAGGTAGAAGGAATTGGGGAAAGAACAAGGAGGCTAGCTCCGAGCAGGTATCCTGCTATACTAAAAAAATGTTTCATGGTAAAAGTTTAAAAAGTAAAGGAAGTTACTCAAAATTTCTCAAAACCTAGACGCTATAAAAATGTTTCCCAATAGTCCAAGTATTGAAACTCGAATCCGTATTTTTGACATCTCAAAACCTTCAAACCGATTTCCCATGAAACTTGCCGTCGTAGGTGCCACTGGACTAGTAGGCTCCGAAATTCTGGAAGTGCTTCAAGAGCATCAATTTCCGTACACTGAACTCCTCCTAGTGGCATCTGCTAGATCCAAAGGAAAGGAGATTGACTACAATGGCAAAAAACACGTGATCATAGACATGGAAGAGGGTGTTGCCGCCAAACCGGACATTGCTATTTTCTCTGCAGGAGGAAGTACTTCCTTGGAATGGGCACCCAAATTTGCCGCCGTAGGCACTATTGTTATTGACAATTCCTCTGCCTGGAGAATGGATCCCAGCAAAAAATTGGTGGTACCCGAAATCAATGCCAAGGAAATCGGTCCAGCCGATAAAATCATTGCAAATCCAAATTGCTCAACCATACAGATGGTCTTAGCATTAGAACCATTACGACAGCGCTACGGCATCAAGCGCATCGTGGTATCTACCTACCAGTCCGTGACCGGTACAGGCAAAGCCGCAGTAGATCAAATGATGGCTGAGCGCCAAGGGAAAACACCAGAGATGGTGTACCCACACAAAATTGACCTCAACGTCCTTCCACACATCGACCTTTTCCAACCTAATGGATACACCAAGGAAGAGATGAAGATGATTAACGAAACCAAGAAAATCTTCAGTGACGATTCCATTCAGGTAACCTCCACTACGGTACGTGTGCCAACCATGGGAGGACACTCCGAGGCGGTAAACGTGGAGTTCAAACAAGATTTTGACTTGGCAGAAGTGCGGAATTTACTTGAAAATGCCCCTGGTATCATTGTTCAAGATGATCCAGCCAATTTCATCTACCCCATGCCAATCACTGCCCATAAAAAGGATGAGGTGTTTGTAGGCAGATTGCGCCGCGACGAGTCCCAAGCCAATACACTCAATATGTGGATCGTAGCCGACAACCTCCGCAAAGGTGCTGCCACCAATGCAGTGCAGATTGCTGAATACCTTTTGGAAAATAAATTGGCCTAATGGACCTAAGTGAGTTCAATAGCGCCGAATTCACCCAATTTGTGCAGGATCATCTGGAAGAAGATCCTGCACTTTTGCTTTTTAAATACCAGGGAAAGGTTGGTTTTGATCTAAAAATAGCCATACAGCAAATCGCTGCCCGACAGAAATCCGTCAAAAAATTACCCACCTGGTCGAAAAATCTCAACCTACTCTTCCCTGCCAGTATCTCAGTCGAACAATGTTCATCCGAGCAAACAGCCCGCTTTAAGTCCATTGGTCACTCAGGTGACTGGATGATAGACCTTACTGGTGGCTTTGGAGTGGATTGCTATCACTTAAGTGAGAGGTTTGAACATGGGGTATATTGTGAGCAACAAGCCGAACTTTTCAAGATCACCAAGCACAACTTAAGCACCTTAAATCCGGGCAGGTTCACCTTTGTGGAAGGCGATGGATTGGATTATTTACGAAAAACAACAAGGAGATTTGATTTGATTTATGCGGATCCTGCCCGTCGGGGTACAGGCAATCAGAAATTGTACAAGCTCCAGGATTGCGAACCGAATGTGGTGGAGGCTTGGCCCCTATTGCAAAGCAAATCCGAGTCTATTCTTCTAAAAGTTTCGCCCATGCTTGACTTGACACAAGCTTGGATAGAGCTGCCAGACCTCCAAAAAATAACGGTAGTATCGGTTCGAAATGAGGTCAAGGAACTACTCCTCCATTGGGAAAAAGCAAAAGAAGGGACGCCAAGATTGATCACTGTGGTAGATCTGGAGACTGGATTGCCTCCCTTCGAATTTGAGCCCAAGGCTGAAGAACGAGCACAATCCCAATTTGCCGAAGCAGGTAGTTTCCTTGTTGAACCCCTAGCAGGAATACTCAAAGCAGGTGCATTTAACCTATTTGGCGATCGATTTGGACTCAAAAAATTGGAGAGGAACAGTCATCTCTACACCACCGAGAGGCTTCCCACAGGCATTCCAGGCCGCATCTTTAAAGTGATTCAAGAAATCAGCCCAAAAAAGCAGGAGGCCAAAGCTTTTTTTCCATCTGGAAAGGCCAATGTAATCTGCCGCAACTACGTGATGGGTGCTGAAGAACTCAAGAAAAAATTAGGAGTAAAGGATGGTGGAGAGGATTTTTTAATCGGAACCAAGACGGCAGCTGGATTCAAATTGTATTGGTGTAAACGAATGCAATAAAAAAAGTGAAGGTCAATCCTTCACTTCTTCGAAGTCTACATATTCTCCGCCTTCTATGTCTTTCTTCATTTTTTGAGGGGATTTTTTTGGAATAAAATCCACATGAACCCCGTCCTTAGGTCGCTGGGCCTGCTGCTGCGCGCGTTGCTGCTCCATAGCTGCTTCATTGACTTTTCGTGCCAATTGTGCCAGCTTGGATCGCAAAAAGTAGCGAAGAAGCTGACCCAAAAGCCAGCCAACACCTAGAAGTATAAATAGAAACTTAATCAAGACTTATCGTTTTTAGGTACTACTACTTACTCAAGTAGATGTTTCGCTCCGCGTAAATTTTCAAGAAATAATCATCCATCAAATCGTCAATAAAGTAGATGGCCTCCCCTGTAGACTTCATCTCAGGGCCAAGTTCCTTGTTGACATTCGGGAATTTATGGAAAGAGAATACCGGCTCCTTGATGGCATAGCCTTTCTTCACAGGCTTGAAATTGAAGTCAGTCACCTTTTTTTCTCCCAGCATTACTTTTACGGCATAGTTGACGTAAGGTTCTTGGTAGGCCTTGCAAATGAAAGGAACCGTCCGAGATGCTCGAGGATTTGCTTCAATCACATACACCTTGTCATTTTTGATGGCAAACTGGATATTGATCAAGCCCACAGTTCTCAGTGCTAGGGCAATTCGTTGGGTGTAGGTTTCAATTTGCCGAATCACCAAATCCCCCAAATTATAGGGAGGCAACACTGCATAGGAGTCACCTGAGTGAATCCCTGCTGGCTCAATGTGCTGCATAATCCCGATGATGTAGACATTTTCGCCATCGCAAATCGCATCGGCCTCTGCCTCGATCGCTCCTTCAAGGAAGTGATCCAGTAGAATTTCGTTGTTTGGAATATCGCGAAGTACGTTGACCACATGCTCTTCCAACTCTTTCTCGTTGATTACAATTTTCATCCCCTGCCCACCCAGCACGTAGCTAGGTCTTACCAGTAGCGGGAATCCAATGGTTTTGCACAGCTCGAGGGCTTCATCGGTATTGTGGATGGTGCCAAACTCAGGGTAAGGCACGTTATTTTCCTTCAATAGCGTGGAAAATAGTCCTCTATCTTCTGCCAAATCCAGCGCTTCGTAGCTAGTACCTATGATTTTGATTCCATACTTGGAAAGCTTTTCAGCCAATTTCAAGGCAGTTTGGCCACCTAGCTGCACGATCACCCCAACTGGATTTTCATGAAGAATAATTTCATAAATATGTTCCCAGAATACAGGCTCGAAGTAAAGCTTGTCGGCCACATCTGGATCCGTGGAAACCGTCTCTGGGTTGCAATTGATCATAATGGTTTCGTAGCCGCATTCCTTCGCCGCCAACACCCCATGCACGCAGGAATAGTCGAATTCAATGCCCTGACCAACGCGGTTGGGACCGGAACCTAGAACCACTACTTTTTTCTTCTCACTACGAACGGATTCGTTTTCCTCTCCAAAGGTGGAGTAATAGTAGGGAGTTTGTGCTGCAAACTCAGCCGCGCAAGTATCTACCAACTTGTATACGCGCTTGATTCCCATTTCCTGATAGCGTTTGTGAAACACATCGCTTTCAAGACAATCTAGCAAATGAGCGATTTGACGGTCTGCATAGCCTTTTTTCTTGGCTTCATCCATCAATTCACGAGGAATGGTGTCGAGCTTATACTTGCTAATCTCCGCTTCCAAGTGGATTAATTCTTCGATTTGCTTCAAAAACCACTTGTCGATCTTGGTTAAGTCGTGGATGGTTCGGAAGGAGATTCCCAACTTGAAGGCATCGTAGACATGAAACAATCTGTTCCAGCTAGGATTTGCTAAAGAATACAAGATTTGAGCCTGATCCTTGAGTTCTTTCCCATCGGCACCCAAACCATTTCGCTTGATTTCAAGGGACTGACAGGCCTTTTGCAAGGCTTCTTGGAAATTACGTCCGATGCCCATGACCTCCCCTACCGCCTTCATGGAGAGTCCGAGCTTACGGTCAGCACCCTTGAATTTGTCAAAGTTCCAACGAGGGATCTTCACAATCACGTAATCAATGGATGGCTCAAAATAAGCCGAGGTAGTACCTGTAATGGAATTGGACAATTCATCCAAGTTGTAACCGATGGCCAACTTCGCAGCGACTTTTGCAATGGGATAACCAGTAGCTTTAGAAGCCAAGGCAGAGGAACGAGATACACGTGGGTTGATCTCGATGCCGATGATGGTTTGGTTGTCTGGACTGACCGCAAACTGTACGTTACAGCCTCCAGCAAAATTGCCTATGCTATTCATCATGGTGATGGCATAATTACGCATGCGCTGGTACACGGTATCAGGCAAGGTCATTGCAGGAGCCACAGTGATGGAATCTCCTGTATGCACCCCCATGGGGTCAAAATTTTCGATGGAACAGATGACAATCATGTTGCCAATATTGTCACGCATCACCTCCAATTCGTATTCCTTCCAACCCATGATGCTTTGCTCAATTAGCACTTCATGTACTGGTGAGGCTTGGAGACCTGCAGATAGGTAGTGCTCAAAATCTTCGGCCTTCTCTACAAATGCACCACCAGCGCCTCCAAGTGTGTAGGAAGCTCGAATGATCAGCGGAAAACCAATTTCTTGAGCAATTTCTTTGCCTTGGAGCATGGATGTAGCTGTATCTCCTTTGCAGACACCCACACCAATTTTCTCCATCAAGGCCTTGAACTTTTCTCTATTTTCAGCCGTATCGATTGCCTCGATATCTACGCCAATCATCTTCACCCCGTAATTTTTCCAAATTCCGGCCTTATCGCAGTCGATGGCAAGGTTCAAGGCAGTTTGTCCACCCATGGTCGGTAAAACTGCGTCGATATCGGGGTGATCGGTTAAAATTTTTCGAATGGATTTTTTCTCCAGAGGAAGCAAATACACGTGATCGGCAGTCACTGGATCCGTCATGATCGTCGCCGGATTGGAATTGATCAGCGTGACGGTAATTCCCTCTTCCCGAAGGGATCTGGAGGCCTGAGAACCAGAATAATCGAATTCACATGCTTGCCCAATGACGATAGGACCTGAACCAATGATTAATACGTGTTTGATGCTCGAATCTTTAGGCATGGGAAGTGGAGAAATTAGATTTTACTTAGGTCCAAATTGGCGTAAAATTAGAAAAATAATCCGAAGGGGAGAGAAGAAATTTGAATT
>JACCEE010906514.1_pt1 | contig 23762 bp, 19 predicted proteins | sample 7449931 | NCBI WGS metagenome assembly JACCEE01 (sample SAMN15323457, study PRJNA562643) | freshwater metagenome | isolation source: river surface water | place: USA:Blue River Watershed | collected 2017-08-19 | reverse complement strand
ATGCGGCACGCCCCTGAAGTTCCAGGGTGAGGAGCAGGGACGCTACAGATGTGCTGGAGAGGCCGGTGCTCGCGATGAGCGCATCGAGGCTCGTAGGCTCGAAGCCGAGCGCATCTAACAGGATTTCGGAGGGGTTGTCCAACCGCGGGGCCGCTTCAGAGGGGGGGTCTGGGGGGTTGGGGGTATCTCCGGACCATTGATTTAATTGGATATTTTTAAGTTCGGACAGAACGTCATCAGCGCATTCGACCAGGGTCGCCCCCTGACGGAGCAGCTGGTGGCAACCGCGGGAGAGGGGGCTGTGGATGGACCCGGGGATCGCGAAGACCTCCCGGCCCTGCTCTGCAGCGTATCGGGCGGTGACCAGCGAGCCGCTACGGGCGGCCGCTTCCACAACGAGGACCCCGACCGATAAGCCGCTGATCAGGCGGTTTCGGCGAGGAAAGTGCGAGGCGAGTGGCGGCGTTCCAGGCGGAAACTCACTGACGAGAGCCCCGCAGCTCGCGATCTCGGTGGCGAGGTCGGCATGCCGCTCCGGGTAGGTACGGTCGAGACCACAGGCGCAGACCGCCACCGTTTTGCCGCGCGCGAGTAGGGCGGCGCGATGCCCGGCGGCGTCGATGCCGAGAGCAAGACCGCTCGTGACCACCAACCCCAGCGAGGCGAAGTGAAACGCGAAGTCACGGGCTGTTCGCGCACCCATTGCCGTCGGATGGCGACTGCCAATCACGGCCAGTTGCGGGGTGGCGAGCACCGTTGCATCGCCTCGCACGAACAGGACCGCTGGGGGGTGATCGATTGTCATTAATAAAGAGGGATAGAGTGGGTCACCGGCTGCGACGAGTCGTAGCGCATACTGTTCGATCGAGGCCAGATCACCTTCGATGGGCTGATCGTCCGGATTCGAGAGAGCTTTTTGTGTGGAGATCGGCCAGCCGAGCTGACGCCAAAGCGAGGATGGCGCTCGACGCGCTTCGTCGACTGAGTGGATGCCAGCCGCGTGCGCGGCGAGCAAACGATGAGCGTTGATACCGGGCAGCCGTGCCCAACGACAGAGATCAGCGAGATCGGGGGTATGCATAGCGCGACCTTACGGACGCTCGCGCACAACGCCCCGCCGGATTTGTCGGCAATGCGCACTGATATACTGCCCCCATCACGAATAACCTTCGAGCGGAGTGACTCTGCATGGCCTTGTTACCGATACTGGAATTTCCCGACCCGCGACTGCGCACGCGAGCGGAACCCGTGACGACGTTCGATGCAGCGCTCTCAAAGCTGGTCGATGACATGTTCGAAACCATGTACGCGGCGCCTGGCATCGGTCTTGCCGCCTCGCAGGTGAACGTGCACCGTCGGTTGCTCGTGATGGATGTCACCGAAGATCACAGCGAGCCGCTGGTATTCATCAATCCCGAAATTCTCTCTCGTGAGGAAGTCGGTGTGATGCAGGAAGGGTGTCTGTCTGTGCCAGGCTTCTTCGATGATGTCGAGCGCGCTCAAAGAATCAAGGTTCGCGCACAAGATCGTCACGGCATCACCTTTGATAGGGAGTTGTCGGGTCTTGCTGCGGTTTGCCTGCAGCACGAGATGGACCATCTCGAGGGCAAGCTGTTCGTCGACTATCTGTCTGTTCTCAAGCGTGATCGCATACGGCGCAAGTTGGAGAAAACCCAACGTGATCGCACCGTTCGTGCGGGATCGGACAAGATCCCTGCCGGAGCCGGTGCGCGCTGACGCGCACCGAGCTTGTCCATGCGCGTCGCTTTTGCCGGGACACCGGCGTTCGCGTTGCCGCCCTTGGCGGCGCTCGCTGATTCTTCGCACGAGATCGTCGGTGTTCTGACTCAGCCTGATCGCCCCGCAGGGCGAGGTCGGAAGTTGACGCCGAGTCTGGTCAAAGAATTCGCCACGAGTCGTGGCTATGAAATCAGTCAGCCAGCGACTTTGCGCACCGAAGAGGGGCGCGAATCCTTGCGGCGATGGGCGCCCGATGTCCTCGTCGTGGTGGCTTACGGCCTCATATTGCCGACCGAGGCGCTGACGATTCCCACGCATGGATGCATCAACATCCACGCCTCACTATTGCCTCGTTGGCGCGGTGCAGCGCCTATTCAGCGAGCCATCCTTGAGGGTGATACCGAAACGGGCGTCACGATCATGCAGATGGATGCCGGTCTCGATACCGGCCCAATGTGGCTGCAGCGACGCGTCGCAATAGCCAATGAAGACGATGCCATTTCGCTGCAGGACAAGCTCGGCACACTCGGTGCTGCCGCTTTGCTCGAAACGCTCGAACTCGTCGCTGCCGGCAAGACGCAACCTCTCGTGCAACCGACCGAGGGCGCGAACTACGCGCGCAAGATCGACAAGAGTGAAGCGCGCATCGATTGGCGACACAGCGCGCTTGAAATTGATCGGCAGATTCGCGCCTTCAAGGCATGGCCGGTGGCCGAGACGACATGGCGCGGTGAAATTCTGCGTATCCATCGCGCTCACCCGATCGATGATACTGCGAGTGGTGAAGTTGCCCACGCGCCCGGCACTTGGGTCGCCACAGTCGATGGCGCTTTGCAGATCGCGTGTGGACAAGGTCGTCTTGTAATCACCGAACTTCAAAGATCGGGTAAGCGCAGCGTAACGGCTGCCGAGTTTCTCAATGGTATTCCAGGCGGATTCACCGCAGGGGCGGAGCAGTTTTCATGAAGTCTGAGTTAGCCCCCGGCGCAGCGACGCTCGCTGCGGCAGTTCGCGCCGTGAGTGCGGTTGCCCATGACGGTCGTTCAGCTGATGTGGCCTTGCTCGAGGCAGAGTCTCGTCAGGATCGTTCTGCTGTTCGCGCTATTGCCCTGGGAACTTTGCGTTGGTATCTGCGGCTCGCTCCAGCGATGGCGAGCCTGGTTGCACGACCTGCTGCCGATATCGATCCGCAGTTACGCGCCTTGTTGATCACCGCGGCTCATCAAATCGAGCATTCGCGCGGTGCACCGGAAGTGAGCGTGCATTTGGCCGTGGATGCCGCCAGAGCACTCGGCTTACAGCGCGCCACCGGTTTCGTGAACGCAGTCTTGCGGCGTTTCGTCCGTGAGCGCGAATCTTTGTTAGCCGCAGTCGATGCGGATACTGCAACCCGGCACGCCCATGCCGAATGGTTCGTGAAGAGCGTGAGCAGCGCGTGGCCAGAGGCAGCCGAGGCAATTTTCATCGCCAACAATCGACATCCGCCGATGACGCTGCGCGTAGCGCCGTTTTCAGCTGATGCACGCGAAGAATACCGTCGCGAGCTCGCGAGCCTCGGGAGATCTGCGCACGCGGTCGAATGGTCCGCAGAGGCACTGCAACTTGAGCATGCAGTGTCGGTGTCGTCTTTGCCCGGCTTCGAGAGTGGGCGTGTGTCGGTGCAAGATGCCGGGGCGCAGTTGGCTGCGCACTTGCTCGATCTCAGTCCTGGTCAGCGTGTTCTCGATGCCTGTGCGGCGCCAGGCGGCAAGACCGCGCATATTTTGCAGTTACAACCTGACATCGATCTGCTTGCGGTCGATGTCGACGGCGAGCGGCTCGCGCTAGTGAGGGGCACGCTCGAGCGTATCGGTGTCGAGGCGCGAGTCTTGGTGCGCGATCTTTCGCGTAGTGACGCGCTTGCGGATGAGGCTGCATTCGATCGAATACTGCTTGATGCTCCCTGTTCCTCGACGGGCGTCATCCGGCGTCATCCCGACATCAAGCTATTACGGCGAGCCGAGGATATCGAGCATCTGGCTCGGATGCAGCGTCGTCTACTCGAGAATTGCCTCTCGAAGTTGGCCCCGCAAGGGCGCCTCGTTTACGCAACTTGCTCGGTATTGCCAGATGAAAACGAGCAGATGATTCGGGCTTTCATTGAGAGTCATCCCGAGATTGAAGCATTGCCGTGGCCTGCCGGCGTGTCGCTACCGCCCGGCGCCATTCAACTTGCGTATGGGGTTCAACTATTGCCCGGCAGCGCAGCGGACACGGATGGATTTTATTATGCTTGCCTCGGATACAGGGGCTCACGATGACGAGAGGTTCCGCTCACTGCCGAACTGCGCTGGTGCAAATGGCCATCTTCGTGATGGCGGTGCTTTCGTCGGCGTTGATGTCCGGACGTCTTGTGGCGCAGCCGGTCGAGCAAGTATCGAGTGATGCGCTCGAGATTCAGTCGGGCTTCGTCAATGTCGTCAATGGCGTGTATCAGTTACAGGTTCGGGTTCGTTACCCCATGAACGACGAGGATCGTCGTGCGCTGCAGCAGGGGGTCTCGCTCTTTTACGATGTCGATCTCGAGGTGACGCGTGAGCGGCGATTTTGGACGTCGGCGAGTATCGTTAATTTGAGTTTGCGTCGGGAGCTCAGTTATCACTCGGTCAGCGAGCGTTATCTCGTCAAAGATCCACAAGGGAGCATCGAGACGCGCTCGTTTTCAAGTCTCGAAGAAGCGTTGGCGGATCTTGGAAAAGTCGATGGATGGCCCATCCTCGTCTCTGCGCAAGTGGCCGAGGATGGCAATTATTTCGTCAATGTCCGCGCTGTCGTCAGACGCGGGCGCCTCACCGATGCACTGCGCGCGCTGATGTTCTGGTCGGATGACTGGCAACGCCGGAGCGAGTGGTATTCATGGTCGCTACCACGCTGAAGCGTTATCGATCCTTGCTGACGGTGACCTTCTGGTCGCTGTTGGTTTTCGGTGCGTTGACGGCACTTTTTTTGTCGGCACAGAATTCGGTGCAGTTCGGTCGCTGGCAGCCGTGGATCTTGTTGGCGAGCGCGATCGGTGTGGTCGCTTTGATCGCCATGTTGATACGCAAGACCGTGCAGCTCATTCGGGCTTATCGCAGTGGTGTTCCCGGTTCGCGTTTGACGTCTCGAACCGTTCTCGTGTTCGGCGCGCTCGTCGCCTTGCCTCTGCTATCCGTCTACGTATTTTCGCTGCAGTTTCTCAACCGCGGCATCGATAGTTGGTTCCAGGTCGAAATCAAGCAGAGCCTCGACGATGCAGTCGTGCTCTCGCGAGCGGCACTCGATTTGCGAATGCGCGAGCAATTGGAACGCACGGAGCGCTTTGCCCAACGTCTTGCGACGCTACCTTCATCTAGCGCGATGCTGATTGCCATGGATGAAGAGCTGCGTCGTACGGATGCAGCCGAACTCGTTTTGTATGGCGAGTATGAGCGCATCATCGGCGCGAGCAGTCGTTCGGTGCCGGATTCTTTGCCCGAGCGACCATCCGCTGAGCTCGTTCGGCAAGTGATCACCGGTCGCAACTACGTCAGTCTCGAGCCTGTGGGGGATGCGGGTTACGTGATTCGTACCGCCGCCTTGTTGCCGGGTGCCGTATCGTTGCCCGGCGGAGCCCGATTCGTCGTTGTAACTCATGATTTACCGCGTCAGTTCGCCGAGTTGACTGACGCCGTACAAAGATCATTTTCACAATATGGAGATCTCGCTGCATTGCGCGAGCCTCTCAAATATAGCTTTAGTTTGACGCTGACGATGGTACTGCTGGTGACTCTGCTCGGTGCGATTTATGGCGCTATCTACTCCGCCGAAGTTCTGTTCAAGCCGGTACAGGATCTGATGGCCGGTACGCGCGCAGTTGCGAAGGGTGATTTCGCGACGCGAGTTCCTTTGAGTTCGCACGACGAGATGGGTTTTCTGGTGCAGTCGTTCAACGACATGACCAAGCGCCTGCGGCGTGCGCGTCAAGAAACGGAGAGTAGTCGCGAAGCGGTTGATCGCGAGCGCGAGCGACTCGCCGTGATCTTGGCGCGTCTATCGACCGGGGTCATTTCCGTGGATCGGTCGTTGGTATTGCAGCGAGCGAATGCGGCGGCAGGCTCCATTCTCGGTGTGGATCTCACGACGATGATCGGCAAATCCTTGACCGATCTCGGGGGCGGAGAAGGGGTTGCTAAGGCGTTCTTCGATGATGTCCGCGCACGTTTTGCGGCGGGCCGTGAAGAGTGGCGCGAACAAATTGAATTGCGTGGCGGGGCCATCTCAGGCGGACCGCGATTTTTGGCAAGTGCCTGTGTACGTTTGCCACAGGCCGTCGATGAGGCTGTCAATTACGTCATCGTGTTCGACGACGTGACGCGTCTTCTGCAAGTACAGCGTGAAGCGGCCTGGGGCGAGGTGGCGCGACGCTTGGCGCATGAAATCAAAAACCCGTTGACGCCGATCCAGCTATCCGCCGAGCGATTACGTCGCAAGGTGTTACCGCAGTTGGCGGGTGGGGATGCCGAGTTGTTGGAGCGATCCACTCACACGATCGTTCAGCAGGTCGAGGCCATGAAACAGATGGTCAATGATTTCAGCGAGTACGCGCGCGCGCCCGCGATGAAGTTTGAGCCGTTCGATCTCAATCAATTGGCAGGAGAAGTGGTCGATTTGTACCGAGCCGAGGAGGGCCAAGTCGACATCCAGACCCAGTTCGATCCGGGACTCGAGCCCCTGTTGGGTGATCGGGCCCGCATCCGTCAGGTACTAAACAACCTGCTCACCAATGCGATCGAGGCACTCGAGGGCGTCCGCGAAGCGCGCGTCGAACTGCAGACGGGCGTGGGTGAGCGGGAGACCGTGCCGGTGGCGCTGCTGACGGTCACGGACAACGGCCCGGGCTTTCAGCCGGAGATTCTCGGGCGGATTTTCGATCCTTACGTATCGAGCAAGCCGCGCGGGACCGGCCTTGGCCTCGCCATCGTCCGCAAGATCGTCGAGGACCACGGTGGAGTCATCGAGGCGGATAACCGGGCTGAGGGTGGCGCTCGAGTCCGTGTTATGTTGCCATTTGGAGACAAATCCCGGTCGACCGCAGCCCGTGAGCGGCGAACCGATATTCGGAGGGAGCGGGCATGAGCTCAGCACGCATACTCGTGGTGGATGACGAGGCCGATATCCGGACTCTCGTGAAGGAAATTCTCACCGACGAAGGCTATGACGTGGCCGTCGCCGCCAATGCGAGCGAGGCGCGTCAACTCCGGGGGCAATTTTCCCCCGACCTAATTTTGCTCGACATCTGGATGCCGGATGTCGATGGCATCACTCTGCTGCGCGAGTGGATGGGTAACGGTAACGGTGCCTGTCCGATCGTCATGATGTCCGGTCACGGCACCGTTGAAACAGCGGTCGAAGCCACACGCCTGGGCGCCCTCGATTTCGTCGAAAAGCCGCTATCACTGGCCAAGTTGTTGCGTACCGTCGAGCGCGGTCTCGAAAGCGCGCGAAAATCGCGTGGTACTCAGCGCTTGCTGGGCGGTGTTGCTGCGCCGATTGGCAAGAGCCGTGTGGTTCAGCAACTCAAGCACGAATTGTCCTCGCTGGCCCAGAGTCGTCATTCGGTATTGCTGTTGGGAGAGCGTGGCAGTGGTCGCGAGATGTTCGCCCGCTATCTGCACGAGCACGGACAGACCCCAGCGTCGCCCTTCGTTGTCGTGGTGGCGAGCAGCTTGCGAGAGCTCGATGCGGAAGTCAGTTTGCTCGGACGGCAAGATGCCTCTGGCACCGTCGCGGGAATTTTGGACGAGGCGGGTGACGGCACGCTCTTCATCAGTGAATTGGGTGATCTGCCGCCCGCTGCTCAACGCGTTTTACTCGGCGTTCTTGAGACGGGGCATTACCGCGCTTTAGGTGAGACCCGTGATCGACCCTTCCGTGGGCGAATCGTGAGTTCTGCCCATCCGGGAATCGAGCAAGCCCCTGAGGGCGCGAGCGGTTCGATCCGTCGTGATCTCTTGTCGCATCTCGACCGTGTCGTCGTGCGTGTGCCGCCGCTACGGGAGTACGCAGAAGATGTTCCGGAACTGTTGCGACAACAGGTCGATTTATTAGTCGACACCGAGGGTTTGACCTTTCGTCGTTTCGGCGTCGCCGCGCAGAATCGTCTGCGCAACTATCCTTGGCCCGGCAACGTACAAGAGTTGCGCAATCTCGTGCGTCGCTTGCTAGTGCGTGGTGGCACCGAAGAAATCACGCTAGCCGATATCGAGCATGAGCTTGCTCAAGCTGCGCCGCCCGCAGAGCCGTTGGTCAAGCAAGATTTGTTGGCGCTGAGCTTGCGTGAGGCGCGAGAGCATTTCGAGCGCGCTTATCTGCAGCAGCAACTGCTGCTCTGTCACGGCAAAGTGGGACAGCTTGCCAAGCGCGTTGGCATGGAGCGTACGCACCTGTATCGCAAACTGCGCTCGTTGGGCGTGGATTTTCGATCTGTCGGTGACGACGCGGAGTCGTAATCGCTCGTCAGTCGCTGACGCGGATCACGACCACATCGATGTCGGCTGCGCGAAGACGCGCGCGGGTTCGGTTCAGTGACTCAAGATCGCTGACGGGGCCGATTCGTACTCGATGAAAGACATCCGCATCGATCGCGATGCGCTGCAAGGAAGCAGAGATGCCAAGTCGTGACAATTTCGTCTGCAGTCTTTCGGCTTCGGCCAGCTCTCGATACGCACCGAGCTGCAGCACGTAATTGCCAGGTCTTGCGATCGGAGCGTTAGGCAGAGGCTCAACGGGCGCTTCCTTGCCGGCCTCCGGAACGACCACCTCTTGCGAGGGCAGCATGTCGTAGAAATCGTATTTGGGGGCTTCTTCGGTCTCGTCGGTCGCCGTGGCTTTGGCCGCCATTCGCGGTTCGGGTCGCGCGAGACTTTCCGCTGCCGCTTCCGCCGCCTTCAAAGCGCGTGACTGCCAAAGAAAAACACCCAATGCCACAGCGAGGCCGATGCCGAGCCCGGCAAAAAACTCGCGTGAAACCCCGAGCTGCACGCCACCGCGCCGGGAGGTTCGTTTGAAGTCGCGGCCAATGGGCGTGTTCATAGAGCTCCTTACATCGTCTCCGGCGCCGAAGCCCCGAGAATACCCAGTCCGTTACGCAGGACCTGCTGAACGGCAAGCAAGGTATAAACGCGAGCCTGTCTCAGATCATCCTCGGGTACGAGGATGCGCTCGGCGTTGTAGAACGCATGCAGAGTAGTCGCTAATTCTTTGAGATAGTGCACGAGCGCATGCGGAGCGCGTTGAGCTGCCGCCTGGCGGATTACTTCCGGATAGCGCGAGAGACAGGACAGCATGGCCTCGGCATGTGCGCCCGCGAGCAGCGTGGCTCCCTGCGTGGCGACGATATTGGCAGCCGTCGTCGAGTCGTACGAGAGCGAGCGTGCTGCCAGTTCTTTCATGACGCTCGCGACACGCGCATGCGCATACTGGATATAGAACACCGGATTTTCGTTCGACTTCGACTTGGCAAGCTCCAGATCAAAATCGAGCGACTGGTCGTTGCTACGCATCAGATAAAAAATGCGGCATGCGTCATTGCCGACTTCGGCGCGCAGCTGGCGCAGCGTGACGAAATTGGCTTCGCGTTTGCCCATCGAGAGTTTTTCGCCATTGCGGAACAGCGCAACGAGCTGGATCAGCAAGACTTCGAGGCACTCACCCGGATGGCCGAAAGCCTGTAGGCCACCGCGTAGGCGTGTGATGTAGCCATGGTGGTCTGCGCCGAAAATATTGATCAGCGTATCGAAGCCGCGCTCACGCTTCTCGAGGTGATAAGCAATGTCCGATGCGAAATAAGTGGTGACGCCGTTATCGCGCACGACGACACGATCTTCGTCGTCTCCGAAGCGAGTGGCGCGAAACCACTCTGCGCCGTCCTTCGTATAGAGCAAATCGTCTTTTCGCAATCGCTCGAGAGCTCGGTCGATGGCACCACTCGCATTGAATTCGCGTTCGGACGTCCAATGATCGAAGTGAACGCCGTAGCCATCGAGATCATCTCGAATCTCATCGAGCATCGCGGCGATGCTCTGCTGCAGCAAAATCTGCCACTGCTCGGAACCGAGCAGTTCGCGACCGCGCGCAATCAACGCGTCGATGTACTGATCTTTGTCGCCCACCGGCGCGTCAGGGGGCAAATGGGCGAACACGGCTGCAACGGGATGGCGCCAGCTCGTGCCAAATCGCGTCTGAAATTCTTTGGCGACCGGCAGTAGATAATCGCCCCGATAGCCGTTTTGCGGGAACACGAGTGTCTCGCCGCAGGCTTCGAGATAGCGCAACCAAACCGATACCGCGAGGATCTCGGTCTGTCGGCCGGCATCGTTGATGTAGTACTCCCGAGTGACGTCATCACCGGCTGCGGCGAGCAGGCGGCCGAGTGCATCGCCGAAAGCCGCTTGCCGACCATGTCCAACGTGCATCGGCCCGGTCGGATTGGCTGAGACGAACTCGAGCAGCACTTTGCGTCGCACAGTCGGATTGAAGCGACCATAGTTGTCACCGTCGCGATGGACGCGCAGCAACTCTTTCGCGAACAAATCTTTGGCGAGGAAAAAATTGATGAAGCCTGCGCCGGCGACCTCAGCCTTGACCACGAGCTCGTTGGCAGGCAGCGCGGCGATGATCGCGAGTGCGAGCTCGCGCGGATTACGTCCGACGCTTTTCGCTAAACGCATCGCGATGTTCGAGGCGAAGTCGCCGTGCTGCGCATCGCGGGTGCGATCGACGGTGACCCAACTCGGGTCGACGGGCTGCGGCAGCAAGGAGCCTTCGAGGGATTTCAGTGCACCCTGCAGCAGGTGCTGGAGGTCGTTTTTCACGGCCGCGATTCTACAGCCACGCTGTCACTACGCCTAAAACAATTCGAGTGGATCGACATCGAGCGCCCAACGCACGCGTCGAACCTCAGGCAGCGCTTCCACCGCGGGCACCCAACGGTCGAGAAAGCGATGCAAGGCTGCTCGATCGGCGCTTTCCACCAGCAATTGGGCGTGAAATCGACCGGCTCGCTTGGCCATCGCTGCTGGGGCGGGACCCAGTAGTCGCACGTTGGCTTTCGGGGCAGCGCGTCGTGCTGCAGCGAGAAAGTCGGTGGCCCAATCGGCCTGTAGTGCCGAGGCGCGCAGGGCAGCCAAGCGGGCAAAGGGCGGCCATGCGGCAGCTTCGCGCTCGGCGAGCGCGGCACTCGCAAAGGCTTCGTAACCGCCTTCCAGCAGTCCGCGCAGCAGTGGATGTTCGGGATACTCGGTCTGTATCAACACCTCACCGCGCCGATCGCCGCGTCCGGCGCGACCGGCCACTTGTACGATGGTTTGAGCGAGTCGTTCGGCAGCGCGAAAGTCGGTGCTGAAAAGGCCTTGATCGGCATTGAGTACGACGACGAGCGTCACATCGGGAAAATCGTGACCCTTGGCGATCATCTGCGTACCGACGAGGATGCGGGCATCGCCGCTCGCGATCCGTGAGACCACGGCTTCGAGTTCATCTTGTCGGCGTACGACATCGCGATCGAGCCTCGCGATTCCCACGCCTTCGAAGGTTTCAGACAAGCTCTCTTCGATACGCTCAGTGCCTTGACCCACAGTTTTGACGGCATAGCCGCATTGGGGGCACTGTCGCGGCAGTTCGCGGTCGGCGCCGCAATGATGGCAGCGCAGACGCGACGCCTGTCGATAGACCGTGAGCCTCGCATCGCAGGAGAGGCACGGTGCGACCCAGCCGCAAGCGGTGCAGGCGAGTGTCGGTGCATAGCCACGACGATTGATATAGACGAGCACTTGCCCTTGATTGGCCAGATGCTTCTCGATGCTGGTGGCCGCCGTCGTCGACAGCCCGGCGTGCACGTGCTCGGCGCGCAGATCGATCAATCGCAAGGTGGGTGGCTGCGCGTTGGCGGCACGGCGCGGCAAGCTTAAGCGGTGATATCGACCGAGACTCACGTTATGCAGTGACTCGAGCGAGGGAGTCGCTGATCCGAGCACGATCGGGATATCGAGTTGCTGAGCCCGCACTAAGGCGAGATCGCGCGCCGAGTAGCGAAATCCACCTTCCTGCTGTTTGAACGACGCGTCGTGCTCTTCGTCGACGACGATCAAGCCGAGATCGGGGATGGGCGCAAACACGGCCGAGCGGGTGCCGAGCACCAGACGTGCCGATCCATCGTGCGTACGTCGCCAAGCCTCCAGTCGTTGGGTGTCTGTCAGGCCGGAGTGCAGCACGGCGAGCGGTGTCCCGGCGAAGCGCTTGGCGAAGCGACCCACGAGTTGCGGCGTGAGCCCAATTTCCGGGACGAGGATCAGGACACGACGCCCGGCCCGCAGCTGTCTTTCGGTGAGGCGAAGATAAACCTCGGTTTTGCCGCTGCCCGTGATCCCATGCAGCAGCCAGGCTCGGTAACCCGTATCGCCGCTCGCGATGACGGTATCGAGCGCGGCTTGTTGATCCGCCGTCGGCTCGGGCGTCACGACGGCAGCGTCGTTCGGCAGATCGTTCCACCACGGCTCTGCTCCCGCCGACACCGCGTCGTCGCTGTGGCTCTCGCGTTCCTGGCGCAACACCCAGCCGCGCTCGCGCAGTGACCGGGCATGGTCGCGCCAGCGTGGCCAGTCGGCGAGCTCTTCCTCGGCAACGCCCGCTTCGGGATTCGCGAGGCGCTCCAGCAGGGCGCGCTGTTGGCGCGCACGTTTGGGCTCCCCGGCATCCAGCGCGGCTCGGCCAGTCGGGGTGAGCGTCCATACGAACCGGCGTTCCTGCAGTGGCGCGCCTTCACGCACGAGCTTCGGCAGGGCGGTCGCGATGACCTCCCCCAAGGGGTGGTGATAGTAGTCAGCGGCCCAGCGCAGCAGCGACAATAGCGCAGGATCAAAGGTCGGTTGATCGTCGATATAGGACGAAATCCGCTTTAATTTAGGCTTTTCGATCTCTGAATGAGTCTCTATTGAGACAATAAAGCCAATTTTCTCGCGACGACCGAAGGGAACGCGCACGCGCTGGCCCGCGAGGCCAGCAGGGGAGTTTTCATCCCGCAGGTAGTCGAAGGTGCGCCGCAAGGGGGTGTCGAGGGCGACCCGCAGGATCTCGTCCGTCATCCGCGCATTTTTCCACAGAGAGTGTGGATAACGTTGTGGATGACACGAAATTCCAGCGAAAAAACTCGGGAAAATCGGCGGTAATGCGCGGGGGTGGTCAAAAAATGATCAATTTCGTTAAATCGTAATTCAATCAATGACTTACGTCTGCGGCGACCCAGGCTCAATGATTTTTACGACAATTTTGTGACTTGGTTTCTTCGCGACTGTGCGTAAGTGACTGATTTTCCGATACCGATCACTTCTGCCTCGGGCTCCAATTGGTCAGGCTGACGCCAGAGAGTGCGATCAAGCCGCCCACCACCATCGAAGCGAGCAGGGGCTCATCGAGTAGCAGGGTGCCAAACAGGACGCCGAACACGGGCACGAGGTTGTTGAACACCGACGCTCGAGCGGGCCCCAAGCGGGCAAGACCCTCGGCGTACCAGACGAAGGCGAGTGCCGTGCCGCCTGCGCCCAAGTACAGGATCGATGCCCAGGCATCGAGGGTCACGGTATCAACGTGCCACTCGGACCACTCGAGCGGAATGCCGACCGAGAGCAACACGGCGCCCCAGAGCGTCGTGACGGTGGTCAGTGCGAGCGCCGATGGCGCGCGCTCACCGGCTAGCGCATAGCGGCTGATGATCGTGTACACCGCCCAACAGAGCGCCCCGCCCAACATCAAGGCCTCGCCCCGACCCACTCGCTGGAAAAGGACGGTGAGATCGCCCTTGGCGAGCACCGTGCACACGCCGGTGAGTGCAAGCAGGATTCCGAGCCATCGATGCCACGCGAGCCGCTCGCGAAATACGACGGCCATCGCGACGGCCGTCATGATGGGGTTAAGTGCAACGACGAGGGCGGTGCGGCTGGCGGGGATCAATTCGAGCGCACCCAGAAACAGCAGGTTGTAGATCACGAGACCGACGACGGCGAGCGCCGCGCTGCAGAGCCAATCGCGGCGACGCAGTTGCGGCCAGCCGCGCTCGATCCACAGCATGAGTGGCACCAACACCGCCGCTGCCACCCAGAAGCGCAGTGCGGCGAGGGTGAAGTGCGGCATTTGGGGTGCCGCGAGGCGGCCTGCGATGAACGTGCCGCCCCACAGGGCGGCAACGCCGACGAGGCGCAGATAAGTGGATGTCATGGTGTCGACTCCGCCGCTGAGGTCTCTGCATCGCGACGTTCACGTAAGGCGACGTAGATACCGGCACCGATGATGATGCCCGCGCCGAGCAGCATGCCGGCTTGAGGGAATACCTGCCAGAACACCCAGTCGATACCGATGCCCCACAGCAGGGCAGTGTATTCGACCGGGGCGACTACGGCCGCCGGCGCATGACGGAACGCTTCGGTGATGTAGTACTGGCCGATGGCACCGAGGCCGCCGGTTGCTGCAATGAGCCACCAGTCTTGCGATCGAATCGGCAGCCATTGGGGCAGCGCGAGCACACCTGCGATCAGCGTGACGAGCAGTAAGAAAGTGAACACCATCGACGAAGAGGTCTCGCTGCGGGTCAACACGCGCGCCGTGATGACAGCGAGGGCGTAACTCAAAGCTGAGATGGCAGCGGCAAAACCGGCGAGCAGCGGCAATCCGCCGGGCCGCGGCTGCAGGATGATCCACACCCCGGCAAGCCCGATCAGAATGGCGAGCCAACGACCGCGGTCGACCTTTTCGCCTAGCCATAGCGCCGCCATCGCCGCGATCAAGAGCGGGGCTGTCATGTAGATGGAATACACCGCGGCCAGCGAGGCAGTGCCGAGGGAATAGACGAAGGTCACGAGCATGAGGACGCCCAGTACGCCACGGACTAGGTGTAGCCCGTACCGATGGATCCGTAGCTCGGCGAGCCGACCCTGCCACAGCAGGGGCAGCAGCACGAAGGGTAACGACGCGGCGGCACGCAGGACCGTCACTTGCATCGGCGGGTAGTGGGCGGCGAACAATTTCAGCAACGCGTCCATGAACGAAAAAGCGGCTACGGCGATGAACATGGCCGCAAGACCGCGGAGGTTGCCGGTATTCATGGGGGCGGGACTATACGGGAAGCGGGCGTCGCCGACCGGAATGTGCGCGAGATCACGTTCAAATACTAGGCCGCAACAGTAGGCTTAGAAAGCCGGTAAAAATGATCTTAGTTTTTTATGGGAAAGCGGCGATGGGGGCACTACATTCCGCATCTATACCAACTGACCGCTCGGTGGTTCGATCTTTGATCCGATCGCCGCGCAAGCTCGAATCTCCGAAGACAACAACGTCAACCAGTGCGATGAAACATCTCAGCTTGACGCCGGCTTTGCTGATTGCCGCGCAACATGACACCAGTTCGATTTCCAGCCTCGTGATGACTTATCGTCTGCACGGCCTCGGCGGTGATCGCGCCTGTCGTAAGCTGATCCATCGGCTCGAGAAGCTGAACTTGCTGAAGATCGCGGCAGGTTCCCGTAACGATCGGCGCGAAAAGTCTGTGTGCCTCACCGACGAGTCGCGCCAACTGCTGCGCGAGCTGCAAGCGCAGCTGCAGAAGCTGCCGATCTGACCCACGCCTTCCCCGCTCTCGGGTTCGTCCGTAAGACAGTCGAGCCAAGGACGGATATTGGATTTGCCTTGCAACTGAATTTGATACAGTTATTGTTGCGATATGAAACTAGTTGGTCTGGCACCCGCCGTTTTACTGATTGCCCAACACAAGGCGATCTCGATTTCCGAGTTAGTCCATCTTTATCAACAAATGGGCTTCGGGGGTGCGCGCAGCTGCCGCAAATTGATTCACCGGCTCGAGCGGCTCGAGTTGATCGAAATCGCGCCTGGGGCCCGTGGCGATCGTCGCGAGAAGGCTGTCGAACCCACTCCGCGCGCGATGCAGATGTTGGGGGAGCTCAACGGCTTGCTTGACCACATTTTGGGCCGGTCAACCGCTCCACCGAATGTCCGATTGACGCAAACGGGGCGTCAGGGCGAATCCGTGTCGGCCTAACTCAAGGCTCCTCGACGAGGTAGCCGCGTGCGCGCAACAGATCGAGCACGCCATTCTTTTTGAAAAGCTCCGTGATCGGCACCACTGCCAAAGAAATCGAGTGGTTCTCGAGAGACTCATAGACGAGCTGCAGCCATTGCTCGTCAAACTGACGTCGGATGTCGGCGACGCGCGGGCTTTGCATCAGCGCCGACCAGCAGGTTTCCTGCTGCGCTAGCGCATTCGATGATCGCAAGCCAGCGACGTCGCCGAGCGACCAATCCTCCGCGCGCTCGCGCGCCAGCGCGAGATCGAACTCGAGGCGATCGAGCGTGGATTTCATGCAGGCGAGTTCGGCAGCGCGCGGAATTTGTGCCACTTCCGCCAAGGTCGCTTTCGGGTCGTCAATGCGCAGCTCAGGCTGTACGATCTTGACCTTGTTCTTGCGCGCGAGTTTCTCGACTGCTTTGTTGACGTCGTTGCGCGAGGTCAGGCCGCTGCGTGAGACCGCTTCGCGCCACAACTCCCCGGCGGCGAGTACCGGCCGGCGCTTTAGCATGTCGGTATCACGCGGCGCATATTTTTGACGCAATCTCTCGAAGCGCGCGTAAAGATCCGGCGGAAGAACGGCTTGCAATGACTGTTTATCTTCGTTGCCGCGCAGCTTTCGATATTGGAAATAGAGTTGCACGGCCGATATGGGGCCGATGTCGGCGTCGACCTTGCTGCTAGCGGGAATCAAGCGATCGGCACGAGAGAGCACGCGCTCGACTTCCCGCGAGCGCCACTGCAGTTTCTTCGGCAGCGGGCTTAAGGTGCCCAAGATATACAGGGTGTTGTCGCCGTTGCGGACCTTCCAGAGGCCAGGCCCCGCCGCTTCGCCAACCACTGTGACTTCTTCGACGACCGGATCGTCGATGACCACGTTGTTAGCATCGACCTGAATATCGAGCGTCGCATTCGAGATCGGCAATTCCTGCGGAACCGCCCAACCGATCGATGGCGCAAGCATCGATATCGACAACAGCAGGAAGGCGAATCCGTTCGCGAACCTGTTCATGCTGACCTCAAGCTTTGAGAGCGACCAATACCTCATCGAGCATCTTCTTCGCATCGCCGAACAACATGCGGTTGTTGTCGCGGAAGAACAGCGGATTGTCGACGCCCGCATAGCCCGAGGCCATCGAGCGCTTCATGACGATCGACGTCTTGGACTTCCAAACCTGCAGCACCGGCATGCCGGCGATCGGGCTGTTCGGATCATCCTCGGCCGCCGGATTCACGATGTCATTTGCACCGATCACCATCGACACGTCGGTCTCCGGGAAGTCGTCGTTGATCTCATCCATCTCGAGGACGATGTCATATGGCACTTTAGCTTCGGCGAGTAGCACGTTCATGTGGCCCGGCATACGACCGGCAACCGGGTGAATGCCGAAGCGGACATTCACGCCCTTCTCGCGCAGCAATTTGGTGATTTCATAGACGGTGTGCTGCGCTTGCGCGACGGCCATGCCATAGCCTGGCACGATGATCACGTTCTTGGCGGATCGCAGAAGCTCGGCGGTTTCCACGGCACTCACCGCGACCACTTCGCCGGCGGGTTGATCGCCCGCAGCCGCCGCTGGGGTCGAACCACCGCCCGTGCCGAAGCCACCCGCGATCACGCTGATGAAGTTGCGATTCATCGCGCGGCACATGATGTACGAGAGAATCGCGCCCGAAGAGCCAACGAGCGCACCGGTCACGATCAACAAATCGTTCGCGAGCATGAATCCCGTCGCAGCGGCCGCCCAACCGGAATAACTGTTGAGCATCGAAACGACGACCGGCATATCGGCACCGCCGATCGCCATCACCATGTGGATGCCAAAGAGCAGCGCAATGATCGTCATGATCGCAAGCGGCAACATGCCCGCATCGACATCGTGCGCAGCCAAAAATTCTGCGCCGAACCAGATCACGGCCAGCAGCGCGATCAGATTGAGCCAGTGTCTTGCGGGCAGCAGCAGCGGCTTGCCACCGATTTTTCCCGAGAGCTTGCCGAAGGCGATGATCGACCCTGAGAAGGTGACCGCACCGATCAAAATGCCGATATAGATTTCGACTTCATGAATGGCTTTCTCGGCGCCCGTGTAGACGATCGAGGTGTCCACGTAACTCGCGAAGCCCACGAGACAGGCAGCAAGTCCGACGAGACTGTGCATCAACGCGACGAGCTCGGGCATCTGCGTCATCTGCACTTTGCGTGCAGCATAAACGCCGATTGCGCCACCAATGGCCAGTGAGCCGATGATCCAGGGTAGACCCGCGGCGGTAACGCGCGGCCCGAGCACAGTGGCGACGACGGCGATGGTCATGCCGAGCATGCCGTAAAAATTGCCGCGCCGAGACGTCTCGGCATTCGACAAGCCGCCGAGGCTCATGATGAAGAGGATGGTCGCGCCAATGTAGGCGACGGTTGCGAGATTTTCCGACATGTCCGTGGCCTCTTATTTGCGGAACATCGCCAGCATGCGTCGCGTGACCGCGAAGCCGCCGAACATGTTGATGGCAGTGAGCGTGAGCGCCGTGATTGCCAAGCCCAATATCAATTCATTGGGTCTGTCGCCACCACCATCGGTGAGCGGAGGTGCAACCTGAACGAGCGCACCGACGGCGATGATGCTCGAGATCGCGTTGGTCACGCTCATCAGCGGCGTGTGCAGCGAAGGCGCCACATTCCAGATGACCATGTAGCCGATAAAGCAGGCGAGTACGAACACCGTGAAGTGCGCGACGAACGAGGGCGGAGCGTAGGCGCCGACCAACCAGAAGAGCAGGGCGCCAACGCCAAACACGCCGGCGAGTGCTTTGCCCGACATCGGCTCGCCACCGCCACCGTGACCGTGTGAGGATTTTTTAGCAGCCGGCGCGGGAGCGGCAGCCGCTGCTTTGGCGGCGGGTGGTGCGACCGATAGGCGCGGCGGCGGGGGCGGCCAGGTGATTTCACCTTGCTTGATCACCGTGGCGCCACGAATCACCTCGTCATCGAAGTTGACATCGATACGACCATCTTTGGTTTTGCAGAGCTCTTCGATCAGGCGCAGCAAGTTGGTCGCGTACAGCGTCGATGCTTGTTTGGCGAGGCGGCTCGGCAGGTCGGTGTAGCCGATGATGGTCACCCCCTCGCGAACCACTACTTCACCTGGCACGGTCAGTTCGCAGTTGCCACCTTGTTCGGCAGCCAGATCGACGATCACGCTGCCGGGACGCATCGATTTGACCATCTCCGTGGTGATCAACTTCGGTGCGGGTTTGCCCGGAATGAGTGCCGTCGTGATGATGATGTCGACGTCGGCCGCTTGCTTGGCAAAGGTCGCGCGTTGAGCGAGTTGGAACCCCTCGCTCATGACTTTGGCATAACCGCCGACGCCGCTACCTTCTTCTTGATAATCGACCGGGACGAACTCGGCGCCCATCGACTTAACCTGATCGGCTACTTCGGGTCGCGTGTCGTTGGCGCGCACGATGGCGCCCAAACCCACTGCGGCACCGAGTGCCGCGAGGCCCGCAACGCCGGCGCCGATGACGAAGACTTTGGCGGGCGGTACCTTGCCTGCCGCCGTGATTTGGCCGGTGAAGAAGCGCCCAAAATGATGAGCTGCCTCGATCACGGCACGATAGCCTGCGATGTTGGCCATCGACGAGAGGGCATCCATTTTCTGCGCGCGTGAAATGCGCGGCACGCTGTCCATCGCGAGCACGGTGAGTTGGCGCGCGGCCATCGCCTGCATCAATTCCGGGTTTTGTGCTGGCCAGACGAAGCTGATGACCGTCGTGCCGGGGCGCATCGCGGCCACTTCCGTCGCCGTGGGAGCGCGAACTTTGAGGATGACATCGGCTTGGGCGAACAGCGCTTCGACGTTGTTGGCGACAGTGGCGCCGGCGGCGACGTAGGTGTCATCGGCAAAGTTGGCCAGAGCGCCCGCGCCGGTTTCGATGGCGACCGAGAATCCGAGTTTGCGCCACTTTTCGACGACATCCGGAACGGCGGCGACGCGCTTTTCGCCAGGGTAAATCTCACGCGGAATACCGATGGTCAACGACATGGGAACCTCAGGGTCGCAGCGGGCAGGCCGGATGATACGACGTTCACGTTTTTGCCGTTGAATCTCGTCGCGGGACTGCCTATCTTAAGGGACCGATGAGTGCTGCCGATCACGAGGACCTGCGCATCGTTGCCCGCCCCGCCGAAGGGGTGAGTCTGCAACAGCCGGTGCTGCGCACCGACGTCTCCGGTATGCCGCTCGAATGGATCGACTACCGCGAAGCGGCGCGGCTCTATCACCAAGAGCAGGTCGCCTACACCTGCGGCACGCCGATCATCCGGCTGTATGGCGGCACCAACGCCCTGACGGGGCAGCGCACGGTGCTCGAGGTCAACTCGATCATTGCCACCCGAGGCCAGAGTGGCAACCCGGGTCATTTGCGTCAGGACTACGTCCCGCCACTCAATAATCAAACCTTGTTCCGCCGCGACGCGTATCTTTGTCTGTATTGCGGGCAGCGTTTTCCGACGCGCGAATTATCGCGAGACCATGTACGACCGTTCAGCCAAGGCGGGCGCGACGTCTGGACCAATGTCGTCACGGCCTGTCGTCGCTGTAACAACTTCAAGGCCTGGCGCACGCCCGAGCAAGCCAAGATGCAGCTGCTCGCCGTGCCATTCACGCCCACTTACGCCGAATACATTTTCTTGAAAGGGCGTCGGGTGCTTTTCGACCAGATGGAATATCTGCTCGCCCATTTCCCGCGCAGCAGCCCCTTGCACGGCCGCATCCGCCAATTCTTCAGTTGACCCGCGTCGACTGAAGTTCTCTCAAGGCCATATTTCGTGATCCATCTCGTCGACGCGTCGGTCTACATATTCCGTGCCTATTACTCCATGCCGCCCGACATGCTCGATCGCGACGGGAATCCTGCTCATGCCGTCTTTGGCTTTGCGCGATTCTTAGGGGATCTCATCGAGAGAGCGAAGCCTGCGTATCTGGCGGTCGCTTTTGACGAAAGTTTGACCACGTCGTTCAGAAATCGGATCGATCCAAGTTACAAAGCCAATCGCGAACCGGCGCCGCCGGATCTGAAATTGCAGTTCGAAGGCTGCCGCGAGTTTTGTCGTCATCTTGGTGTCGCCAATTTCGGCAGTGGTGAGTATGAAGCCGATGACATCATCGGCACCTTGCATGCGAAGTTGCGTCGCGAGGGCATCGCCTCTACGGTCGTGACTCGCGACAAAGATCTCGCGCAGCTGATTTGCGAGGGCGACACCTACTGGAACTACACCGAAAATCTTCGGCTGCAGTATGACGATATCGAAAATCATTTCGGCGTAGCGCCCGAGCGTTACGCGGACTATCTCGCCTTGACGGGCGATGCCGTCGACAACATCAAAGGCGTGCCCGGCGTCGGCCCCAAAACGGCCGCCGCTTTGCTCAAAGAATTCGTGTCACTCGAGGAGCTCTACGATAACCTCGAAATGGTGGCAAGATTACCGATCCGCGGCGCAGCAAAGCTGCCAGAGAAATTGTTGACGCACCGGGAGGCGGCATTTTTGGCCCGCCGATTGACGGAAATCGTTCGTGATGCGCCCATCGAGACGACGCGTGAAGAGTTGCGACCGGCAGCGCCAGATCGAGCAGCTCTCGAAGAGTTCTTCGATCGACATCAGTTTGGGCCGATGCTGCGTCGTCAGAGCGAGCGACTCTCGGCTCTGTACTCGGCATCGAGACCGTCCTGATGCGTCTGCGGTTTCTATTGCCGGCATATTGGCCACTCTGGGGCGCGTTGGTGTTGTTGCGACGACTGGCGCGTCGCGACTATCCGAAGTTATTGCGATTCGGCGCCAAGGTTGGCGGTTTCGCGTATCGACTACCGCTCCCGCAGAAATCGGTCGTCGATCGAAACCTTCGCTGGTGTTTTCCCGATTGGACATCGGAGCAGCGAGCGCGGGTCGCTAAAGAACATTTTCGCGACTCGGGCATTACGCTTTGCGAGACGGCGCTTGCTTGGTTCGCTGATCGAGATCGTTTGCTGTCCTTGGCGGAATTCGAAGGACTCGACGAGCTCGATCGTCATCGCGCCGAAGGTCGCGGCGTCATTTTGCTCGCAGCCCATTTCACGACGCTCGAAATCGGGGCACGGCTGGCAACGGGCGTTCGTGAGGTACACGCCGTCTATAAGCCTTCCAAGAATTTGCTGCTCACCGAGTTCTTCCGTCGTTATCGTGGCGCCGTCTCGGCTGGGATGATTGCGAGCGATGATATTCGCAGCATGGTGCGCGTGCTCAAGCGAGGCGGTGTCGTATGGTACGCGCCGGATCAGGCGTTCCGTGGCAAAGGCGCCGAGGAAGTCCTGTTCTTTGATCATCCGGTAGCAACCAACACGGCCACGTCGCGTTTGGCAGAGCTCACCGGCGCCGTGGTGATGCCGTATTTCGTTGAGCGCTTGCCCGGTAGTACAGGCTATCGGGTTCGTATCGGCCCGGCGCTTGCAGGCGTTCCTTCGGGCAACAGCGTGGCGGATGCGCGTTTGCATCACGAACTGATCGAAGCGGAGATTCGGCGGATACCATCGCAATATCTTTGGCTGCACAAGCGATTCAAGCGCTTGTCGGTGGATCCTTACGTATAAATCGATAGTGATCGGAGGTGGCATGCAGAAGAACATCGAATCGGTGCTGATCGAGAAGCGATGTTTCGAGCCCGATCCTACTTTCGTTGAAACAGCGCGCATCGGTCCGGACGAGTTGGCCCGTCTGCGTGAATTGGCGAGTCGCGATCCCGAGGGCTATTGGGCGCAACTCGCGCGCACTCACTTGGTTTGGCAAAAGCCCTTCACGGTGACTCTCGATCGATCGCAGGCGCCGAACTACCGTTGGTTCACGGATGGCAATCTGAACGTCTCGTGGAATTGTCTCGACGTTCATCTCGAGCAGCACGCCGACAAAACGGCGATCATTTTCGAGGGCGAGCCGGGCGATGTGCGTACGCTCACCTATCGCCAATTGCACGCCGAGGTCTGCCGTTTTTCCAATGCTTTGTTGGCTCGCGGGATCGGCAGCGGTGATCGGGTCGTGATCTATATGCCGCTCGTTCCCGAGGCGGTGATTGCGATGCAGGCCTGCGCGCGTATCGGTGCCATTCATTCAGTGGTGTTCGGCGGTTTTTCTTCGGTGTCACTCAAAGATCGCATCGAAGATGCGGGGGCGGTCTGTGTCATCACGGCCGACGGTGGCCGACGGGGTGGCAACATCGTCGAGTTGAAAGCAGCGACGGATAAGGCACTCGCTGAAGGATGCCCGAGTGTGCGTGACGTGATCGTCTTACGCCGCACCGGCGCTGCAGTGCCAATGAAATCAGGGCGAGATCATTGGTGGCACGAGCTTGTCGACGGGATGTCGACGGAGTGTGCGCCGCGATGGGTGGATGCGGAGCACCCGCTGTTTCTGCTGTATACATCGGGCTCTACCGGTAAGCCCAAAGGGATTCAACACTCGAGTGCGGGATATCTGCTCGGCGCTAAGCTGACGAATCTTTGGGTCTTCGACCTGCAAGCATCCGATGTCTTTTGGTGTACCGCAGATGTGGGCTGGATCACGGGGCATAGCTACGTTGCTTACGGACCGCTCGCGGCGGGCGCAACCATTGTGATGTACGAGGGCGCGCCCACTTTTCCCGACGGGGGACGCTTCTGGCGTATTTGCGAGCAACACGGCGTCACTATCTTCTATACCGCGCCGACGGCTCTTCGCGCGCTGATGAAGCTCGGTGACGATATTCCCGCACGATACGATTTGTCGCGACTGCGTTTGCTTGGCAGCGTGGGTGAGCCCATCAATCCTGAAGCGTGGATGTGGTATCACCGCGTGATCGGTCGAGGACGATGTCCGATCGTCGAT
>JACCEE011971629.1_pt1 | contig 23775 bp, 14 predicted proteins | sample 7449931 | NCBI WGS metagenome assembly JACCEE01 (sample SAMN15323457, study PRJNA562643) | freshwater metagenome | isolation source: river surface water | place: USA:Blue River Watershed | collected 2017-08-19 | reverse complement strand
TCCCTTATCTGTACTAGTACATTATGGGTCTTCTTGCTAACAAGAGACATTCCTTCAAATCCAGGAAAACCAAATTTAGAACTAATGTTAATGTCTTTAGCTTTCTCACCTATAAGTTTAGCTATCTCAAATGCCTTTGACGCACCCTTAACAACCAGATCCTTAGTTCCTTTGATAAGCTTACCACCAAGAGCAAACATGCCTTTGATAGCTTTTATAGATGGTAGTTCCAGAGGTTTTCCATCTACATCAAAAAGTCCTTTAGCTACTTCTTCAGCAGAGACTATGATGTTTTTCTTTTCGTCTACGATAGTTCCTTTGATATCAGTCCAGTCAAGTATAACCTTTCCAGTTTGTTGATCAAAGTAAAAACCATTACGCATCAAGTTAGCACGCAGCCTTGGTTCTTTTTCTCCAGCCATGTAGACGTCAGTGATCTTAGTGTCAAACTGTTTCTTCATGAACATTCTGGCAGACTTACCTGTGTCGATAGTAGCTCTGAATACTTTTGGTACTGCTTCAACGCCATACTTCACAGCTGCAGTAGTATTATCCCATGCTGACTTAACTCCACGCTTACCAAGATCTTTTATCGTATCCCAGTTATCGGTGATTTTCTTTTTACCCCAGCTATACGCTTTACCTGGAATGTCTTTAAGCTTATTTAGTTTATCTCTTACAAAGTTAAACGGTCTTTTAAATTTATCACCGGTACTCTTGCCGAACTTCTTTATACGTGCAAGCATATGCTCACCAGCAGACATTGCTTCAGCTTTCTTGACTGTGAACATTTCTTTGAGTTTTTCTTTATTTTTCTCATAGTCAAAGTCAGCTAACTCTGAGAAATTAAAGAACCCAAACATAGCTACTTTTGAAAGCAACTCAACCATCTGAAGAGTATCGCCTTTAATATCCGATACAAGTTGCTCGAATCTAGACTTAGGTTCTTCAGCTTTTCCTGGAGGAGTTTCTTCTTCTATTGTAGTCTTTGGATCATAACCTATCGCTAATGGAGAAGGAACTGGCGTGTAACCTATAGACAAAGGACTAGTCTTTGGATCGTATCCTATTCTTAACGCTTCTTGTTTCTTCTCGTAACCAATGAGTCGCTGATCGAGATCTTTGACGGCACCCATAGTTACACCGTTCATCGTGATCAGATCGATCTTATTACCTTCAGGTGCAGCCTCATCTCCCATGTGAGCTCTAACATCTTGAGCCATAGGTCCAATAGCTGTTGCCTTAGAGCTACCTTCTCCGTATCTATCCTTTCTATAGTTCCAAGCTGCTACTGCTGTATTCCTAATACTACGCATAGCGTCTCTAGGATTGAACTTCTTGATGTTACGTTTTAAGTTAATGTCAGAACCACCAGCACTGGGTGATTCAGGAGGAGTAGGTGAGGGAGGGGTACCTGGCGCTGGAGGTGGAGGGTCTGCCTCAGTTGCTTGTTTATCCATCAGGTCTAAGACTTCGTCTATGACCATTTCATACTCACCTCTAGAGTTCCTACGTACAAGTCCAGCTTGAAGTAACTCTGGTCCTCTGCCTAAAGACAACTCAGTCTGTATGTCTTTAAAAGCATTAGGTTGAGATCTTTGAGCAGAACGTATTCTAGTGGTTATTTCGCTATATGCTTTATTGTCAACGTCATTGCCTTCACCCAGACGTTTTTCTACTATTTCTCTATACTTGACTTGATCCTCAGTAGTAAGTTTTTGGAACGACTCACTCTCAGTGATACCTTTAGAAGTATAGCCTATATTTTCTCTTGACAGTCCAAGAATAAATTTCTTAGCTTTTACTTTGTCTTCTTCAGATAAATTCTCATCTTTAAACAACGCCTCGTACGCGTCGTTGACGTCACGTTTAGTCGAAGATGCCGCAAACTTACTTACTAAGTTTTTCTTTATGTCGGCAGCCATCACGCTACTGAGTTTAAAGTCTCCACTATTGTGATCAAATATAGTTAGATCAACAGGACCTCCAGCTCTAATACTTGCAACTTCTCGTAAGATTCTGGATAAGTATCCAGGCAATACTACGTTAAGAGTTTGGTCTGATCTTCTACTAAAGCCGCTATCGTTTGCCTCAAGTAGGTCTATTCCAGTATGACCACCCTGGAGCGCAACTTGTGGTTTGAACTTCTCACCTAGAATATCAAAAACCCCATTGATGGTTTTCATAACAAAAGAATCGTCGTCTAAACCTCTTTTATCAATGAAGTCTTGTATTTCTTTATTACCGAAGAATCTTTCTTTCAGTACAGCTGGGTTAGCCATGTCTGTTTTGGCCATAGTACCAAAACGTTCTAGTAGTTCATAGCCTGGGATTTTGTCTCTGTATTTCTTTATTTTTTCTCTTGCATATTCGCCAACATGACCACCTACGGTCGTGCCTATTATACCGCCAGTGTTTTTAAGGTTCTCGTTCTTATCACCACCCATCATGCCGCCTTCTTCAAATTGAGAGGCGACCATGTCTGCAGCTTCTTTAGCTGGATTAAGAACTCCGGCTTTAAAGCCTTGTACTGCTGATTTAGCATTAGTAGTTAGACGACCAAGTGCTGCCGTTAATGGATCTTGATCTCCGAACATGGCTTGCTGTGCATTATTGATCAGTCTTCTGATAGACTGCTCTTTAAGCATTTCAAACTTATGTATCTTCACAAAGTCTGGTAGACCTGTGTTTTTTACCATAGCCTCACGTTGCTTAAAGCTAGCCTCAGAAGACTCTTTAGTCATCCTGAGTAATTCTCTAGTAGCAAACAGTTGCCTGAACTGAATCTCTAAGCTTTTCTTTTGAAACGACTGATTGATACCTTCAGTGTATCCTGAAATCCTACTAAGCAGTCTGTAGCTCTCAGTGCTGATATCCATGCTTGCACTGAATTTCTTTTTATCTATCTCTCTATCTATTTGTTTCTCAGCACTAGCTCTTGCGGCTAGATCGGTTTGAACACCTACTTGTGCTTTAAATAACTGACCAAGTGAATCCTGGATGGTTTTTTCTTCCATCTCTTCTTTACTAGACGCCTTGAAAGATTGTTGATTACCACCAGTCCAATCCGCAAACTTAGAAGTGATAGACTTTAGGAACTTTTGGTTCTCTGGAACAAGTCTATCAATCTTTCTAGCAATACCACTAAGTTGTGGTTTTAAATCTTTAACACTATCGTCATACAGCTGAGACATGCTGCGAGTAACGACATCAACAGATTTTAGTGTTTCGTTAAAGCTATCTGGAAGCGCGTCTTTGACGCGATCCATGATGAACTCTTGATCAGTTACAGTGCTATAAAAGCCTTCTAGCGCACCAGAGACAACACTTCCAACAGGACTTCTTGGGTCTTGATCTTGTGGATCAAAAGACAGACCACTGTCTTCTTCTCCAAATTCAAATGCACGGCTAAGTTCTAAGTCTTTTTCTGGAACAGAGCCCTTTACTTTTGAACTTGTAGTTTTATCTTTTCCAGACATAACACACCTCTTCTCTTTCAATTATTAAACCAAAGGATCACAACATGGACAACACCACACTGCTTAACATGCTGCCGTTAAACATAAGTCTGTTGATTCTGAACTCAGAGTCTATAAGAGGACTAAGGCCGGTTAAGGTACTTGACATCTTTGATGGCTTTACACGTAACTTCCATCCTGACGGATTATTCAGTATTGAAGCTTTTGGTAGAGTTGGTGAAGAACGCCGTAATCGTGCTTTTGCATATACTGAATTACGTGTTCCAGTTTTTCATCCAGTTATCTATAAGAACCTTACTGATTTGAAAAGTCAGTATGAAGAAATCATTACAGGTAAAGCTTATGTAGTCTTTGACGAAAAGCTTGGTGATTTTGTTGACTCTAATCCTCTTGACGGCTTTACTGGGTTTGAGTATTTTGTACAGAACTTTAAAAAGATAAAGTTTGACCCACGTACAAGTATCAGTCGTGAGTTTTCAATCAAGATGATCAAAAAGAACATCGATAATTTATTGTTGGATAAGCTAGTAATCATCCCTGCCGGACTAAGAGACTATACTGTTGATGCTAGCGGTAAGCAAAGTGAAGATGAGATCAATGCACTCTATCGAAAAGTAATCGGTAACGCTAACCTTATTGAGTCTATTGATCGTAACTTGAACATAGATCACATCAATAACATTCGCTGCTCTATTCAAAAAGGAGTTGTTGCTATCTATGATTACTTAGTCTCTTTAGTTAAAGGGAAGTCTAAGTTCATTAATGACAAATGGGCAGGTCGTAAAGTTGAATACAGTACTCGTAACGTTATTACAGCTTATGTATCTAAAGCTACGAGTACTACAGACGAGCGTCTTGTTGGATGTAACGAAAGCGTGGTTGGGTTGTATCAATTCTTAACCTCTATTAGACCTCTTGCTGTTAATCTAGTTAGAACAGGCTTTTTATCAAATGTCTTTACTGGACCGAATACTCCGTCCATGCTTACTAACAAAAAGACACTTAAGAAAGAAGCTATCAATACACCTGCAGCTTTGTATGACGGATGGATGACTCCTGAGGGTTTAGAACAAGTCTTTGCTAAGTACGGTGAACGTAGTCTTAGAAATAAAGTTCTTGAGTATAAGGATCATTACTTTGGTCTTATATATGAAGGTCCTGATGGTACTTACAGGATGTTCTCTGATATAGATGAACTGCCTGAAGGTTTTGATAAGAAGTACGTATCACCTATAACAACAACTAAGTTGTTATATCTCTCCGTATATAAGAGATCACGCACTATTCCTGGATTAATGACTCGTTATCCTATTCTTGGCTACGGTTCTATCTATCCATCGTTTACTTATCTTAAGACAACTGTTGAGGCTACAGTTAGAGAAGAACTTGATCACGAATGGAAACGTAACGGCTCTAAAGCTATTGAGTATCCTATTGACGGCTTAGAGTTCTTTGACTCACTGTGTCCAGCTACATCGCACTTGAAGCGACTTAGTGCTGACTTTGACGGCGATACTTGCTCCTGGACTGCTCTTTTATCCGATGAGGCTTATCAGGAAATCTTTAATAAGCTTAACTCTGTAAGTTATTATGTAGGTGTGGATGGTAAGGTTACGTTTAGTGTTGAGTCTAACATAGCCGCTACTGTTTGCAAATACATTTCTTAAACAAAACATTTGAGGTTACAATATGCCTAACATCAGTAGACTTTTCCATAATGTATTTTATCGTAATATCGGTGTACGTCGTCCAGGGATGATGGTTGATCCACCGATCATTGACTATCTCATTCTTCCTAAAGAAGTATTCTTGCATTACTATCAAGAAGGTGAAGGTGTTCTTGATATCGACACTAATGCTAGTTATCTTCAAGGCTACGGTAACGTTATTCTTTTTGACGTTGTAACTGCTTATGATGAAACAGTAGAAGCTAAGGCACCAAAGAAGACTTTCCAAGACATGCCTGCTATTGTTAAGTTTACTAAAGATCACAGGAACTTTAAGTTCTTGAAAGATCCTCACCTAACTAACAACGATCCTTCTAAGCTAGTTATCAGAAACTATAACTTCTTGAAAGAGCACTATACGACTGTTCGTGCTAGACAGACAGCTTTTTGGAAATGGCAGGCCGTTAATAAGACTATCTGGAGAAATATCTCTAAGGCATCAGCTGAGTGTTCACGTATCAACGTAGTTATGGTTGATGTTGGTGATGAAGTAGTTTCTTTATCCATACTCAATAGTTTTAGCAAACGTAACGACGAGCAGAGTGTTAACGGTGTTATCACGATGTTCAATACTCCTGAGAAATTAAACATCCGGGACTTCTATAACTGGCTAAACCCAGAAACTCGTAAATTTACTAACATCGGTGAACTTAACGATACTGCTATGTCTAGGACGGACGTAGTGTTTCGTAGTAAAACCGGTAAGATGGTTGTTCTTAATCTTGGATATATAAACTCCTGGATCAAAGGACAGAATAACCTTACTGAGTTTCCTACTATTTCTCAATATAGTTTTGACATTATACAGAAGTCTTTTGTTGTCTTCATTATGAAGCTAACGGCTACAGCTGCTGTGGTTGAAGAGATTCCTGAAGAAGAGGAAATCAACAACAGTGCTGACGAAGATGCTGTTGATGAAGTTTCAGATAACAATGTAACTAAGGTACATAAGGTAAACTTAAAAGTTAGCGGTGCTGCTGAGATATCTTCACTTGATGTTAAGGCAAGGCTGGCTAAGAAAGACACTGAGAACGAAGGCAGTACAGAAGGTTCATCACTAGACGATAAGCTTGAGACTATAGATGCTGATCTTAATACTATCGAAGATATCGATAAAAAGAAAAGAGATCAAAAAGGTATCAAAGTTGACGACAATGGTGAAGTCACTGTAGTAGATACACACGTCAGTACTAAGACATACGAGCAACTCCATGCTGAAGTCTTTACACTGAAGACTCCTAAGGACGCCTTTATTGCTAAGGCTGAGCATGCTGCCGATACAGGTTTATTGTCTGCTGCTGAATATAGAAAGTACATCAAGCAAGTAGAAGAGTTCTACGAAATGCCTGATCCTTTTAACCCTAAGAGGAAAATCAAAGACATCATTGAAACAGATCCAGCTTCTTTAGCGTTAAGCAAAGAAAGTAGCGAACTAAGAACTACTGGTTTTGTTCCTGATGAGTCAATGAAAGAGTCGACCCTTAACTCTTTTGGTAAGGACTATATCCGAAACCAAATGACCAAAGACTTTATATCACAGATAGCTGTGTTCCTTAAAGCTGGTGTATCTATCCGAGATATTGAAGTTGAAGAGGACATTACTGTCATCGGTGGATATAAGAACATACGTGTTACTTTGGATCCTATCGGCGGAGCATCATCGACTTTGTTATTCAGTATTCCAATAGTTGAAGACGATGAATCGTTTACTGTTGGTGGTAACAAATACAAGATGAAGAAACAACGAGTAGACTTACCTATTCGTAAAATATCTCCAACAGAAGTACAGCTCTCTAGCTATACAGGTAAAACATCTGTAAGTTTGTCAGAGACTAAGTCTAAAAACTACCATGAATGGTTCATGAAGCAGTTCAACTTAAGGAGAATGGAGGATAACTCTATTATCACTAACGTTGTTCCTGGAGATGTGTTTGACTCAACTATCAAAGCTCCTTCCATGTATTGCTTTATGTCGGAGTATTTCGATTCCTTCAAAATAGGTAAAGTAAAGTTTGTGATGGATTACGATATTCGTCACGATGAGTTTGATCCTAAGCTTGTTGAGGAGTGTCTGAAGATTGAAAAGACTGCTCCTGGTTATATCACGTGTGGTTTGGTAGATAAGAACACTCCGGTGTTTATGTCTAACGGAGATAAAGACATTCCTGAAGGATGTGTTTTTGTTTATCGTGATAAAACTCTTCAGCCTAACGGAAGACTTCAGGATATTTTGAAGATCGTTGACACAGATGCACCCGTAGACTACAGTAGTGTTAAAATCTTCAGTAAAGCTATTCCTGTTGGGGTCTTTCTTTCTTACTTCTATGGATTTAAGGAAATGCTTACGCTTGCAAAGGCTAAGTATAGAATAGTTGAGGGAAGAAAAAACAAAGAACTTCAGACTTATGAGTTTGCTGTGTCTTTTGCAGACGTGTCTTATATTTTTGATCGTAGACAAAAGACCGCATCAATGATCGTTGCTGGTTTTCATGAATACGAAAAACTTATTAAGAAATATCCAGCTGAAGAGTTCCAGTCTAAGGATGTTTATCTGCTTTTGTTGATGAGCAAAGGACTGAGTTCCGTTTATATCCGTGAGATGGAAAACGTTCGAGACATCTTTATCGATAGCGTGACGCTCACTGTCTTAAAAGAGATGAAAGAACCTCTTACTTATGACGGTTTGCTTATTCGTGCTACTGAATTGCTTGAGACAAGGTATCATCCTCATCCCAAAGATGTTAACTATCAGCGTTTCCGTTACTTTGAACGTTTCTCAGGAGCTATCTATAAAGACTTGGCTGATTCTTATCGCCAGTTCAGGATGAAGAACTTATCGGGTAAGACAAAAATAGAGATGAGTCCTTTCCAGGTTCGTAACTCTATCATGAAAGACCCAACTGTCCATATTTCACAGGACATCAATCCAATCAAGAACATCAAGGAAGGTGAAGCTATCACTTTTAACGGACAAGGCGGTCGTATAGCAAGGGCTATGAACCGTAAGTCTCGCGAGAGTCATGTATCGTCTCCTGGTGTTATCAGTGAAGCTACTGTAGACTCGTCTGATGTTGGTGTTAATGAGTACTTCTCTACTAATCCTGACATCTACAACACTCTTGGGATGGTTAGTGCTAACAGAAAAGAAATCAACCCTACTAACATCTTCTCTATCGCTGCTCTTCTCGCACCTTCAACTGCAAGAGATGACGCCAAGCGTACCGGGTTCGTTAGTATTCAGCAAGAACATACTGTTCCAGTTGTAGGTTATAAACAATCCCATATACGTACTGGTGCTGAGTCTTCTGTTGCACTACTTGCTAACTCTGATGCATTCGCTAGTTCTGCTGAACAAGATGGCGAAGTTATAGCTTTGACTCCTAAAGGACTTATAGTTAAATATAAGGACGGACTCATCAAAGGACATAAACTAGGTCGAGTACATGGTAAGGCTGAAGGCTCTATGTATCCTCATGACTTAGTCGCTAACGTCAAGCTTGGTGAGAAGTTTACCAAAGGAAGGGTTCTTACTTATAACACATTGTTCTTTGAAGAGGACTTTATTGTTAAAGGTTCTATCGTTATTAAAAACGCTATGCCTGCAACAGTTGCTCTTTTAGAGGTATCGGGTACGTACGAGGATGCATGTAGCTTAACGCCAGCGTTAGCTAAGAAGTCCATGATGCCTGCTACTAAGGTTAAGTCTATAACTGTTGATTTCAAACAACAAGTCAAAAACATAGTTAAGGTAAATCAGGAAGTAATGCCTGGTGATATTCTTGCTTTTGTTGAGAATGAGTTTGGTGCTGACTCAAGTTACAGTGACGATGCTGTTGATACTCTTAGTCGTATCTCTAGGCAAGCTCCTAAGTCTTCTATCCGTGGAACTATTGATAAAATCGAAGTTCTCTATCATGGTGACAAACAAGACATGTCCGCTAGTCTTAAAGCTTTGGCAGATGCGTCTGATAAAGAACTTGCATATGACAGGAAGTCACAAAACAAACCTGTTGTTACTGGTTCGGTCGATACTGAATACAGGGTTTCAGGGAATTCACTTCTCTTAGATACAGCGGAAATTAAAATCTATATCTCAACATTAGTAACTGCTGCTGTTGCTGATAAAGGAGTTTTCGCAAATCAAATGAAGTCAACCCTCGCCGATGTTATTAGTTACACAGTTACTACTGAGGATGGGATTCCTATTGACGCTATGTTTGGACTACAGTCTTTACTTGGTCGTATTTGCAATTCTCCTTTTGACATTGGTACAACCATCCCGCTGCTCAACGCAGTTTCTGTTAATTCAGCTAAAATGTATTTTGGAGAAAAATCATGATCGAAAATCCCGCAGTGAGTAACATCAACACTGTTGTTCTTGCAACTATGGCACTCATCATTGCCGAAACCATCAAAGAGGTTGCTGGTAACGAAATCAGTACTCGTATCAAAGGTCAGAGTCTCAACGCTGAATTAATCGCTGAACTCACTATGACTGAAATCAATTCTTGCGTGTAATCCAAGAACTCAAGACATCCGGGGTCTTTGATCCCGGATGCTTGTAAGGATTTTTATCTCAACTTCTTTTTCTCATTTAAAATCATGATCAACGAATCTCTCTATAACGTTTCCCAGATTCTTACCAAAGAACTCACCAACCGTGGTATGGTTCTTCTACCTAAACCAGGTAGCATGCTTCAAGCTGCTGTTAACTGCGCTAACCCTCTTATGCAGTTCCCTATGGGTACTCGTATCGATGGTGTTGAAGACACTAACTCACACTACCGTACTCACACAGTTACCACTGTTAACAGTAGCACATCTGAAGCAACTCCCTACGAAGCTATCATCCAGTCGGTGGCTAAAGAGTTGAAAGTTCCTGTCACTGCTCATATCCAATATGCGCGCAACGTAGTCAAGCCTGCCGTCAAGCATCTCTACGACAAACTGGTTGAAGTTATTAACCATAACCCTATACGGGAAGCTTCCGAGACTATTGAGATTGTTGGCTACACCATGCCAAGCTTTATCAATGATTCTTACTTCAAGGATGCATATAACGTTAACAAACGTCCATGTGAGATCGCACTGCGTACTAACTTCATGAAGGAACTCTCCAATGAAGAAGTTGCAGAGTTGCTAAAGTCGGGTTCTTCACGTACGGATAAGGATATCTTCCAGTGGATGGAAGCTTCTAACATTCGTGCTTATGACGTTTGGGCTTCTTTGTTTGCTGCTAACGTTACTACTTCGTATAACCGGTTTACGCTGACTTCATTGACAGCTATGAACTATTATGAGGCATCCGGTTACTTTGCTATTGCGTTCCTGATGGCAAGCAACATCCTTAGCAAACGTATGCTTGAACAAAGCACGTTTACCAACGAAGCTGAGTTTACTTCTGCTGTTGGTCATATGCTTAACTACATCACGTATCGTCTTGATGTATGTATGAAAGAATCTGAGACACTTGAACGCAATAACGTTGTCGTGATTCAACATTCGTCTGCTACAAAAACTATCAAGGTCATTTATCCATGCTACAAGAAATGGACAGAGACCGGTGCATCTGCTGACATCTTGCTTGGTGCTTTTGCAGAAGATGCTTCTGAGCGTACCATTGAAGACCTCAACAAGAAAGCTGAATACTTCATGCGCAGTTGGAAACATACTAGTGACATGATCGAACAAGTCGAGCGTCGTAAATGTTTTCAGACTCTGCGTACACGCATGATCTCGGAAGCTTTGCTTGACGCACAGACCAACAAAGATGCTCTTGAGAAAGAATTCCACCTCAGTCACTCTATGTTTGAAGAAGAACTGAAGAACCGTATTGTGTCTTATGTCAACTCTATCGGCATCGACGGACTGACTAACACTGAAGAACTCTTCAAGCATTGCCTAAAAGTAGTTGCTGGTATTCGTTTTGGATTCACTCCAGCGTATGCCATTCTTGAAACTATCTTTATCCATACCAAAGAAGGTCAAGTTGATGTGCGTGAAGGAGCAAGTATTGCTGCTTACAAGTATCTGTTTGACTACATGAAAACTCAGTTCCAAGTACAGAAAAACTAATGACTATCAAGCGCAACCCAAAAGCCGCTGAGCTTTATCTTTATAGAGACGAGGAAAGTTACTTGGCTAAACGGCCATGTAAGATCATCTTTCCTAAGCGATATGAAGATAAAGGTCTAGCAATGATTTCTACGGAATGTTTTGTCTATGGCTTTTTCATGGTGTTGTTTGACAATGGTGAGTATACGGTTCTTAACGTTCTCACTTTTGTCAAACTTATACCGCAGAAGCTTGAAGTTATAGATATAAACGGTGACGACTATTACCAGATGACGTTCTTTGCTGGTGATGTCGTGATGCCAAGAAAAGTTCTAGTAACTGATGACGCTGTCTACCCAGTTATGCAAGAGATGTATTTCAACGCCAAGATACCGTTTTACGCTTCGTATGACGATCTTGGTAATCTCTTTAGAACTGCTCTTACTCATGCTAAATCAACAGTAGCTTCCAACTATGAAGTCTTTGAGCTTATCGTTGCAGCTATCGCTAGAAGCAGCAAAGACAAAACGTTAAACATCCGACACGCCGGCAAGAAGATGTCGGACTTCTCTATAGAGAACATAGTCTATGCTGGACTTAATAACGTGTTCCTATCGGTGAACTCAACAACGTCTCGATTTAACGGAGCATACTTTGAAGATGGCGTTGTCTCTGCACTTGTCAAACCAGCTAAAAAGACTGACTTAGTGGAAGCAGTCTTAAGAGCTTAATACGGAAAGTAGATTTTATTATGACTATTCAATTCACGGCTGCAAGCTTACCTAACAAAACAGGAGCTCTAGTTCCTGATGCCGAAGGTTATTTCATAACTCCTGTAGGTGCTCTAAATACTTACAACTCCTCTGGTGAATACTACGTAGCACAAGGAGCAAGGGATCTCTTTACTGCTTCCAGTATCTTCATGCGTCGTATTGAGTCTAGGCGGCTTAAGGGAGAATGTGGACATCCTAAGTTCCTGCCTAGCATGACTGTTAAGCAATACATCGAACGCATGATGCAAATCTGGGAACCTGAGGTTGATACGTTTTTTCAAGCTATCACTTTGGATGAAGACTTTGGTAAGAAAAACCCACAGCTCAATAACAAAGACTTGGTGGGTGTTAATGCTCGTCTTACTCCAAGTGGTCCTAAGTCACCTGGTCTTCGTGAATCTTTGATGCGTCCTGGTGAAGACGTTTGTTATTCAGTACGAGCACTTACTCGCGACTGGTATGCGAATGGCCGCAACAACCGCTGCATCGAAAAGATCTTTACTTATGACCACGTTACAGAGCCAGGTGTTGCCTCAGCTGCTAAGTTCAACTCAGCTGCTCTTGAAAGCCTGAAGGATGTCATTGTGAAAGAGGATATGTTTGAGCAGATCATTGACTCTGCCTTCATGGATATTGCTAGCGAAGATTCTAAAGAACTTGCACGTGAGTGTCTTGACCTCTTTAAGTCTCCTGTTGATAGACAGTTCAAACGAAGCTTTGTAGAGCTTAAGGTACCAACGGTACTCAGCTGGTAACAAGAAATCATCTAGAGCCCTTTACGGGGCTCTAGATGGGCTTTCTATGGCAATAACAACAACATATACTCTATATGAACCAATGACGGTTCTTATAAGAGGATCCTACCATGTCAAGAAACAATCCACTGATCGACACCGACTCAGGTAATGCTTACGCCAGCTTCATTGCAGCGCCAAGTTACAGGAGTTTGACACATACTCCGTATAAGAGCTATCGGACTATGAACGATGAACATCTCTTTCATGCAGCCGTAAAGGACATCATCCTTTACAAAGAAATCCTCACGGGTCTTGAAAAGGAAGTACCAGGCTTTATGCCAAGAATTCTCAACATCGATTTGTTGTTGAAGTTTGTTTTGGTATACAAGAAAGATACTCCATATCGAGACATCAGAGCGATCATCGTTGGGCAGCTTGAGGAATATGTCAACAAAGACATGTTACATAACAGTGGCAGGTTAGACTTTACAAAGGTTTCTTATGAAAGGATGAAAGACTTAGTTAAAGGAAAATAAAAAACACCCAACCCATCCAGTGGAGAAGAGTCTCCACATCCCCCTTCTTGAAAATGAAAGAAACCATCATGTCGTATACCCCAAATTTGAAAATGAACGAAGAACGTCTGGCTCGCGTAGCTTCTATGAAAGAAGCAATCCTGAAAACAGCTATTACGGCCGCTGAAGCAACACAGGCCAATGACGGTCAGCTTCATGTCAAAGTGTCGTCCCCTGTTTACTGGGACCAAGCATACATGCCACCTGGTCTGACACCAGAAGGACTGGAACTGGCCGAGATTCACAAACTGGACCACAGCGCTGCTGCCGTTCGTGCTCACGGTGAGTTGGCTTTTGATCGCATGTCTTCTGACAAAGAATTGCGTAAAGTCAATACAGTTATCAGCAACGGCCCAGGTACTGATGTGGTTTCTACCACCTATCGCCAGTTCGTTACCCACAACCCACACAAGCCTGAAGAAAAGGTGATCATCCACGGTCACACCAATGTGGCTCTGCGTATGGTCGGTGTCGCTGGCACCTCTGACATCGGCAAAAGCAAAGCGTCCATTGTTGAGCGTTTCAGTAAAGGCTTTGAAAACGCATAAACGGTATTGCTGATCAAACCCACACCACGCCTTAGGGCGTGGTGTGGGTAGATAGCTTTTTTTTGTTACCTGTTAAGTAACTTACGGACCAACTTGTTCAGTGATCAGTTCTTCAAGCATAGCGTTGTAGCCACGCATGTCGGGACGGATGTTGGGGTTGATCTCAGTGATGAACGAAGAACGCAGCATGGGGTTTGCGTTAGTGAAGTTCATCAAGTCCAGTACGCTTTGTGCGAACGTGTTGCCACCTAGGTTGAACTGGTAAGCACCGCCATACATGATGGCATGCTCAACCTTAGCACCAGGAGAGTTCAGGTCACGACCACCGTCGATTTCACCAGAGGTTTCAGGGAACAGGTTGGTACCGATCCATGATTTCAGAACCTTTTTGTTGGTGGAATCGGGCTCGAAGTACAGCACAGACATGGTGTACTGATCAGGCAGCCAGTCGGTAGGACCGTTTTCCAGCGTGTTGGCCAAAGCTGTACGCAGATCAGGATCCATCAGACCGTAGCGACCCCAGAAGGAATGGAAGCTTGCAATAGGCATGCCTTCGAGTTCCAGGTAAGTATGAGTCACGTCAGAGCGATCCATCTTGGCATCGGTAACGAACTTCATAAACTGACCACCTGGGCCAAGAGGAGTATCTTCAACAGTCCACTTGATAGTTCCTTTTAAGCCTTCGATTTTCATCGAACGTCGCTCGATCAGATTGCGCAAGGTACGTGTCAAAAACTCACCATCAGGAATGGTATCAAAGAACGCAGGCTGACGCAACAGGATTGGAATAACTGGACGAGAAACGTACGGCTTGTCAGATGCAAACTCTTTCAAGTTATTGACTGGTCCATACTGACCACCGGCCTTACCTGGGTCAAGCATGGGAGCTTGTCCTGTTAAGCCAAATACGCCTTCTTTGTAGAACGGCTCTTCAACGCGTTGATTGCTCATGATTTATTTCCTCTTGGTGAATTAAGCAACAATATCAGATTCTGCAAGAACCTGGACGTAAGTTGTCATGACGGTATTGGTGTCGCGACAGATCATCTTCACTGGCAGCGTCCAAGAGAAACGACGACGCAAATCGGCTTCTGTCTTAGTTGCTTCAGGAATGATGGTGTAGCGGCCATCAAAGATACCTTCAACTGATTTTGAAAAATACTCATTGATCCGGCGAAGGAACTGAGGATTCGTGAACTTACTCACGCCAGTAAACGCACGCCACACGCCTTGTGCTTTCTTGTTTAGAGTACACAGTGCCATAGTGTTGAGCGAGTTATTCAGAGGACTGCTGTCGTCATCGTACACAGTCTTGTATGCAGGCCAGAAGAATGTTTCGCGATCTTCGGTCAGCACGAAGTTCAAACCCACGTCCCAGTAACGGATACGAGTCATGTCAGGAATCCAGACGTGACGGATATCGTACACAGTACGAACGATGTTACCACCTTCGTATTGACCTTCTGGATCGCCAGAGGACTTCCACTTACCGTTAGCCGCACCCATGTAGCGCGAGAAGATGCTACCGATGTCATAGGTCAGTGACACTCGTTTCTTGTAATCAGAGCCACGGATCAAACCAGAATAAGGATAGATCTCAGCCCGGCAAGTTGGAGTACCGAAGTATGTCGATTCAACAAAGTCCTTAGCAGCGCGACGCAGTGTAATCGCACGTGCAATTTCTTCACCGATAGTCAGAACCGGATCACCGTCAACATAAGTACCAAGGATAACCTTAGTGTCTTTACGAAGCGCCATAGCGTTAAGCAACGACAGCTTAGTAGGAACGGAGAACCCAGAGTCATAGAAGATCGACTCATTATGCCATGCAGCGTTTTGGAACGGGTCACTTGGATCCAAGTAACGATCCATCTGCTCAGTCACCAACTCGTCAAGAGTAGTGTTGTTCATGGTGCCGTCGCTACCACCGCCGCAGTAGATGTTGGTAGAAGCACCGAACTGAACAATATCAGCACCAGTGTTCACGAACATCAGAGACTTGTAGACATAGCCTTTTGTCGACTTGCCTGTAAACATGTTGTACAGGTATTTGTCATCTGGACTTGATGTGAAGTCGTACTTGGTGTAGTTAACTTCATTGGGGTTCAGTGGATCGTTCAGAACGATCAATGGAGCTTCAGCAGCATGCAACTGGGTCAACAGTGTATCGATGTTCTCTTGGTAGAGATGCATACGACCAAAAGGACCATAAACAAGTTCATACCGGTTGTCCAAAAGGTTCTGGTATGACTGCGCAAACACATCACCAGCGTAAACGCTTTCTTCGGTGATGGGGTTAACAGCGTCTTTATCAAACGACACAACAACTTCAGATTCACCATACAGGGTTTTAACCAGTGTAGCGGAAGAAGTAGCAGTAGCGCGAGCAATCGACTGCATGCTGTACGGCAGCGAGCGGTTCTTTGCGATGAAGCGATCAACGTAAGTGCCGTCGTTTTCAGGACCGATAGGGATCAGTCGGTGACCACGGTTGTTGCCTTTTGAGGTCTGGAACGGAACATCCAGTTCGTAGATAGGACGCAGCGTAGAAGTGATTGTACCTAAAGTAGGTACTTGATCAATAATTTGCACACCTGCTGCATCAAGAACAGGAGCACCATTGACGTCTACGCGAGGCGTAGCTACCATGATGGTACCTGGACCAGTCTGCGTACCAGTACGATAGGTCTTAGCGCCAAACGCCAGAGAAGAACTGTCAGTGCTGCTAACCTTGTTAGATTCGCTAGTACGAACAAACTTGATCTTGTAACCTGGTGCAGTCACGCCAACGTTACCGATCTTCTTTTGAATAGGTTCACCAAACTCATCCAGCGTCAGAGATCCATCAGCGTTACGAACGTACTGTGGGATGTCTGCAGGCAAAACATCAGCCCAGATGGTCACGTTAGAACGTGGACCTGCGTCATGTGGAATGACACGCTGATACATGATGTTATTACCTTGCTCGTTCATCACAAGAGCATGGTTAGTAGAGTGAGTGTAGTAAGGACTTTTTACTCGGAAAGTATCAAGACCGTACAAAGAAACTGCCTTAGCATGGCTGCAAGGTTCGGCAGTTGTTGGGCCATCAGAAGCAAAGATAAATTGCTTGGGGAAATGCTGTGGCGTTGGAATGGGTTGTTTAACGATAAGTCGACGGGTTAGGTCTTCGGCACCCAAGGACAATACCAGTGGCGCTCCGTTAATGATTCGATTTGTCATATATCACCTAAATGAAAGATGGAGAGTGAAGAAAATGTTTTATCCAGACAGTTATGCTACTTCGGCTGGGTCCGTAGTTGTTACAAGCACTATTAGGTCGAGCATCCTTAAGTGTTTTGCACAGCACGATCTGCACAAGATAAATTTAAATCTACGCAGTGAGGGCAAAGTAAAACCTGTGTTTATAACAGGAAAGTACGATGGCGAAGCCGCGATACCTTTATTTGACCACCCTATGATTATTGAATATAAGGGTGACGAGTACTTATGTACTGATTTACGACTGTGTTTACGCAAGCAAGCATCAGACGATGAGCCCGTAGAACAACGTATACGTGTGCGTGCCGATTACAACTTAACCAAAAGCCGAGCTGCTCTAAACTTGGCATGGCTTAACGAAGATCGGGATACGCTAAAAACTTCAATGAACTTCTCTACCAGGGTCTTCGGTGCATGGATAGCCGATATTGTTGCTAAGGTGCATTCTTTAGATTTTGGAGATCAGACACGAATGGCTGTATTAGCCACACTGTACTATCAATCACTTTTTTCACAAGGCCAAGCTGGAGATCAGTTTTCTGAAGACAGCATACGCCGAATGACGGTCCATAGCATTGGAGCGACAGGCGCTCCTTCAAAAGAAGTTTTTGCTATAGCCGATACCGTCAAGGAGTTCGGTGGTCTCAATGGTTTTTGTGCCGCTGTGCGTGGGTTTGAGCCTGACGGTAAAACTCCTTTAGCTAATCCTATCTTTGACAATATTCGTTTGAAGAGTTTTTCAGCTACTGATCTTTATAACGTACTTGCTACAAGTTGGTACGGTACTAAAGCTAAGGAGATTATCTCTGTATCTTTAGAGCATCCTCCATCATGGATGGCTCTTATCTATACAGCTATGTCGGAGAAGTCATTCAGTAAGTCTACCATCTCTCAACTTGTTGAGCGTTATGGTAAACGCGGTATGTCTGATCAATACGAAATGGCGTATCGTAGCTACGTTACTGAACGTATGATTACAAGTGAAGAGATAAAGCTTAAGTATGAGAGCTATCTCTTAACTAACGACGATATCGTTATACCTGAATTCAATTAAGACATCATGAACAAAACGATCCATCGGTACGCGATAGAGCAGGTCTGGTGTTCTCCGACTCAAGATAACTCGGTGATCATCAGACCTGCTCGCATAACGCCACGCACAGGCGCAGGCAATGTTGCAACTGTCATGGGTAGGCAAGTTTTATTACCTACTACTCTTGACAGGTACGACGTATACCAAGTAGGTGCGCTTTATCCATCTATCTTGGGATTAAATGAATACAATCCTTCTTACACTCAGGAGCATTGGATTTCTTTTGAGCAAGCTATACGCGATACTGATTTGATCGTTCAGATTTATAATCAGCAAGGTATAGAGGTACCTAAAGCGTCTTGCTATTACTGCTTGACTAAAGAAAGGAACCTGATCTTCTGCGTTAAGCGTATTCCGTCTCTTAAGATAGCTTATCCTGAGAACGATATTTACTTTAGATTTTACACTAACGCATTTTTTGTTAGCGATAGGTCTGATGTAAGTAGCGACGGAACATACTCTAAGAGCCTAGCTCCTACTACGGTAGCACAGATATCTAACTTTGGTGCTGAAACAACTAACTATAAAGCCAAACCTGGTTATGTTTTTTGTTTTGTTAACGGGATGTTGAGACAAGATATCAACATTTCAACTGTAAGTGTAGGCGATGTTGCAGAGTTTATATATGATTCGTCTATCAAAAAGGTTGTTACGTTTCGCCTTAACAGCCTTCAGAGCTTTACGAGTACTCTGGACGGGGAATATAAGTACCTTATGGCTTATCCTCATAGCGAAAACGACGTCATTGACTTTCAAGATGATATTGACTTCTGGGTTATACATAAACAACCAAGTGGTCCTTTGAACTATCATGGTCTGTATCTAGGCCGCAATACCCCACAAGCTATACGCATGGTAACTCATCGTGAATATAGCATCAAGGTCTATGACGTTCAACAAATTAAAAACCACTTAAGAGATCTACTAAACTTACCGGCTGTACTTGATGAAAACATTGAAATAATGTTAGTAGTTAGAAAAGCTGGTTTTGCACGTAAACTGGTTAAGGATTCAAGTAGGTTGTTTGAGTTATTCAAACTAAGCTTTCAAGAACGCATGGCGGCTATGATTGGTCATAACGCTTCTATGTCAGAATGGAATGTTGCTGCTTTAGAGAACAATTCCTATATGCTACTTATGCGAGAAGCGTATGAAAAGATTGACATGAAGCTAATCCAGAATGCCCTTGGTTATAATGGAGTAGCTAAGCTTATAGCTGACTCTCCACTTAAAGCTGAGGTGCATTCATCAACACCATCATGTATCTTGGCTCCTGGTGTTCAGATTAACTCTAGTATCATTGAGTACGACAGTAATGGTGAGTTTTTGGATATTGCTAACCATCTGACTGGCGAGCGTCATTATTCATTTAAGCCTGAAGCTGCTGTGTTTGAGATACTCAGCGGTCTTAATGGCGAGGATCCTGCTGTATCGTTTAGCACTACGTCTTTTGTGTTGGAAGATGAGGTAGAGTTTAGACTATATCGTACTGTGATTCTAGCTGGCGTCTGGCAAGATAAATGGTACGATGTTACAGACTCTGAAGAGTATGTGGTCGACGGCACCAACATAAACATAGTAAGTGTTAACGACACCGTTATGTATATGCTAAGGACAAGTAAGAAGTTCCTATGTAGGTCTTTTGAACTCATGCCAGTTGGTGGTAATTACTTCTTTCCATTAACAGAACGAGTAAACCGTGGGGAAGGGTTCTTTGATCACTTTGTAGCGGTGCCTCCTCGCAACATCAAAGTCTTTCTGAATAAGAAACCTTTGATTGAAAAGATAGATTTCATAGTTAAATTCCCAAATATATACATAATTTCAAAGAAACACTTAGTCGATCCTTTCACACAGGTACCTCAAGATGTAGTTGTTGTTTGTCATGGGTTCTGTGATAGTGATTGTGTTTACAGACCTGAGCATGACTTAGGTTTTATTGAGCATGGATATCTGTCTAACGATAACGAGTTTGATCTAAGAGATGATAAGGTACTGTCTATTATAGTAGGTGGGAAGTTTGTTCACCCTGCTGATCTCTTGTTCTCTGAGGAACATAGTGGCGTAAGTGTTGCTAATGCACTAAACGGAACTCCATATCAGGTCTCTACTGTCGATGTTCCTATCTGGGGACTTGACGGTATGGATACTACAGAGTTCAGGAGAAAAGCTAAAGAGATAGACACTAAGGTCAAAGATTTCATGACTCAGATAAAACCACAGGCAGATAGAGGTGGTCTGATGGTTATTCCTAGGCGCTATGAGGTTTTTAGTCCATTCTTTCAGAGAGTGATATGGGAGCTTATCAATAATACCATTTCTGATGACATTATTGTTAACATCGCTAACGATAGTAATATCCTTGCAATCTGTGCTCCTTATGAACATACTCTGAAATTTGATCCACTTGCACCAGGCAATATGCTTGATCCAAGGTACGTTACCGTCCATCCTCATTGTTGGCCTATGGCTGTTACGCTTAGTCTTGTCAGGTATCAGTTCTTAGTCAACGTAGTCAGACTCTATGGTAAGTCATTGATAAGTCTTACTAACTTTGTAAACATCTCGACCTAAACATTCAAAGGAATAAAAATGCCTGATCCATTATACTCAATCCCTGCCGGTAGTGACGGTCAAGTACCTATTGAGAGTCCAGACATACGTGGACGACTTTGGTGGAAACCTGACATCTGGCTTGGCGGTGTAGGTGCTAATAAATACATCGCACGACTCAACGATCTTGTTTTTGATCCTATTCCACTAACACTGGAGATAGTTGATCATGTTAACGAAGTCACATACGTCCCGCAGCTACGACAAATTAACTTCAATGGACTTGGTGTCTTGCTTAGTCAACAAGATATTATCTTTGGTGTTGGTCCTGGTACAAGAGGTGATGACTATCGCGCTTATCTTGATAAGAGCGTGTATCCTTACGTACTGGCTATTGACGATCGTCTCGGTGTTCCTGGATCCGATGCGGCATATGCAAAGATATTTAGGTCTGGTAATGACGATGTTGCAATCTCTAAGATCTATAACACGTCTAATGTGTTTGTGTCGTCTAACATCCCACTTGAAACAGTGGCAATATCAGGACACACAAACTACCACTATAAGTCTATTCCTCCTTGTAAAACAACGGATGATTTGATTTCAGGAGACATTATTACCGTTAAGGTCTATAGTGTTTCCGGTCACGTAGTTAAGGTTCGTCAATGTATCATTGAAGAAACAACAGCTATAAGAGATCACAACACTACAGGACGTCGTATCACAGGCATCTCACTTGAGTCTGCGTTTCTCTCGCCAACAGAGAATAATCTTCTTATCTATCCGCTTAATGTACCTATCAATGCTCTGAATCTCATAGGTGTTGTTACGTATAACGACGGAACTGTAAGACTTCCTGTTGATGGTACTAAGTTCAGACTTCATGGTCTTGAGCAAGTTAGTGCTAACATGCCTGAGGAAGTCGAACTTGTTCTACAGTACTTCTTGTCTCCAGGAGAAGTCTCTATATCTCCAGGTGGTACTCTTAACAATAACATCAATGTTCCTATTCGTATTCGAGTAGCTCCTTCTTCTTGGAGTACATTGACTAACGGCTATGCTGTTAAATTGTTCTGTTTCCCTCAATGGAATCCATCTGCTTCCAGATATCAGTTACGTTGGTTCATGTTTGGACTCGATCGTAACGTATATTTTGAAGTAACTAGTGCTGTTGTGCTGTCAGCTGAAACTGGTGCGTTTGATGGTGCTCTATATGGAGCGCTACAACGTAAACGTGTTAGTCTGAGGTTATCTGACGTGAGTATGTCTTTTAACACATTTACGCACGTTCAGCTTGTAGACATTAACTTGTTCGGCCCGCCTAGTTCTATTACGACTCCTTGGACTGTAAAGCATGTCAGTGGTAGCTCTAACCCTGAGTATGGTATCCAGATCCTTGCTAAGCTTACGGCTGGTTTAACGGTTAACGTTTCTGCGGGTAAGACCACGTATGCTGATTGGCTGCAAGCTGTATATAGGAACTCACAACCTATACATAATCCTGCTGTCGAACCAACTGCCCCAGATCCAACACACTTTGTGCTCATGTATAACGGTGTTGAGAACATCTATCCTGTCTCATCGTGGAACCAAAACCTTCCGCGTATCGAAGGGATGACTGAATATCAGAACGTCTATATACGTTTTGTTCGTACCTTTGGTGGTAGTGAGTTCTTAGAGCTTTGCATGGCGGCCATGATTCTTCGTAACGAAGTTATCTGAACATAACCTACAGGGAGCTAAGGCTCCCTGTAGGTGTTTGTAAAAAATGTCAGTCATAGATACTTTATGTGAGCAACTATGTTTGCTATTTTCCCCCAACCAAAAAGGATCATCCTACCATGACACAAGCATACGACACCTCTGTTTCTTCTTTGGCCGAACTTTCTTCTGTACAGGATTCAATTCCTCTTTTTGAGATTGATCCTGAATACTTGGTTGAATCCAAATCTTCAGTCGGTATGAAGATTGACATGAAACCAATCAATGCTCTCTGTATTGTGTACAGTCCTTGGGACATTGATAGTATTTTATCGGCAGCATTACTGACCACCAGGCTGAAAGAACGCCGCAAGATCGTTACAGTTAGTTCTGACAAAGTGCAAATTGACATGTACTCAGAGTACCTGTGGGTCGGTTGCGCTAAAGCCAAGGCAACAATGAGAAAGGACATATTCAAGAAGTCTGGGACAGGCTGGCTGTCTAAACTCTTTAAAGAGAAGCAAACAACTAACTCCAATGTAAGTGACCATGTCTTTATCCAGAAACCCACTGGACAACAGGCTAATCACATTCAGGAAAGTATGTATTCATTGTTGTTACGTAAGTACAACTGTGCAACAAAGATCAGCAACGTGATCTGTGACGCCATCGCAGGGTTCTATACAACGCAAAGCAACATGAGCCTCACATCTCAACAGCTGGTTGTGTTGTGGACACACTATCGTTTGGCGACTGTAGTGCTGGCAAAAGGACAACAGATGTCGGCTACTCCTGGTTTCAGCGCTCCGTATCGTGAGATTGAAGAGTTGCCAGGTCCAACATCTATCCATTCATGGGAACTGGCCATGCGTCAGATACGTCTGGAAATGCAGGGCTCAGTGATGCGTGAGCGCGTGAACAATGGTAAACGTATGGTTCCTGCTAACTTGACCAACTGGGGTACGGCTAACTATCCCTGGAAGGCTCGTTTGCTGCGCATGATGGATGTACCACATGTCAACTACGTCTTTACACCGCAGGGTGTAGTCGTAGACAGTAATTTACCTGGTTTGAAAATCGAAGAGATGATTCACCGGGTAAATGTGTTAAAGAGCTCTGAAATCTGACACTAACCACTACCGGCCCTACAAAGGCCGGTAGTGGTAATATCTTTTTTTTTATCTTTTTAATTGATGTCTCTGTGACTTAGTGGTCTTAGCATTTCTGATAAGCTCATCAAAAGAAATGATGTTAACTTCTTCAGCAGGAAGCTT
>JACCEE010986161.1_pt1 | contig 23777 bp, 20 predicted proteins | sample 7449931 | NCBI WGS metagenome assembly JACCEE01 (sample SAMN15323457, study PRJNA562643) | freshwater metagenome | isolation source: river surface water | place: USA:Blue River Watershed | collected 2017-08-19 | reverse complement strand
ATTCACTCCTGAGCCCGAAAATACACCGGTTCCTCCTGTTTTTGGTGATACTTTTGAACTAAGGTCGATTGTTGGTGTAGATTCACAAATTGAGTCAACATAGGCAAATGTTACTATTGGCAGAGTGTTAATGACGATGTTGGCCGAACCGTTTGTTCCGGTATTAAGGTCTCCGACACAGGTATTTGCATCGGTTATTGATTTGATATCGTATGTGCCATTATCTTTTTGTGTAATTGTATACGGCGATGCTGATATTGTTACTGGATATTCAGTTCCGTCTATTCTGTACGTTACATTCCATGGCGATTTACCGGTTAATGTGAGTGATACCGGTGTGATGGCTTTTCCTGCACAAAACGTTCCGCCTCCGGTGAAATTGTAACTTGGTTTACTATAAGCTGTTACAATTATATTTGATAGTGTATATTGGCAAATGTCATTCGTCAGAGTTACAGAATAGGTGCCTGCCGGTGCATTTGCAAAACTGTTGCTGTTGCTACCCACAACGGTAGAACCTTGTTTCCATTGGTATGTGCAAGGTGAAAATGCCGCGATTGTTAGTGTAACATCCGATGCCGTTCCGCAATAATCAAGATCGGTGGTTTGTAAGTTTGTTGTTGGCCGTTTTACTTCTGTTAAGGTTGCCGACAAACTCGATTTTACTAAAGCTTTACAATATGCATCGGTTAACGAATCAAGCACATATGTTCCTGCTGCTAAATTTTTTGTAGGAACGGTAAACGAATTGGCAGAAACGGCTGTTTGACCCCATTTCGTTGTGCCATTATTGTAGTATACATTCCACGGTTTTTCTCCTTTTGTTAGAGTTATGATGATGTCTTGTTTTTTGATTGTGTCGTCGCAATATTTACCGCCACCGGTTATGGTATATTCGGGAATTTCATGTCCGGTAACAACAATGTTCGATACTGCTTTTTGGCATCCGTTTAAATCAACGGTTACTGAATAGGTTCCGGCTGTTAACCCATTTTGTGTACTGGTTGTTCCCGAAATTGTTGTTCCTTCTTTTGCCCATGTGTAGGTTGCTCCGGTAATGTTTGTAACATCGACTTTTACACCTGCCGTACCACAATAAACGAGGTCTTTCGTTGCCGTTATTAATGATGGTACCGGATTGGGATTTACTGTTACAGTTGTGGTTTTAGCATTTGTACATCCGTTTGTTGTTACATTGTAAGTTACATTGTTGGTTCCAATAACAGCTTTGTTTGGATCGAAATCGCCGTTTGCTCCAATATAGGTATCAACAGTCCACGTGCCACCGCTGGGTGTGGTGCCGCTAATGTTAAACAAAGCAGAGCCTTCGCAAACAGGTGAAATTGTTGGGAATAGAATATCGGGAAGAGCTTTAATTGTAAATGAGAGGGTAGCAGTATCTTGTTTGCCATTTGTAGGATCTTTTACCAAAGCGTAAAATATTAATCCATTGGTTATTGTTACGTTGGTTGTTGTTGGTACTGCTGTTTTTAATGTTGCATCAGAAAACCATTTTACTGTATTTGTATCAACTCCGCCTTTAATAGCAATATTATAGTTTGTTAAATTGATAGCTGTTACATTGCCCGAGCCAAAACTTGCTTCGCACATTGTATCAACCTGATCGATGGCCGGAGGACCACAATCTTTGACGGTAAATGTTATTGTCGATTTTACCAAACAACCATTTGCGTCTTTAACGATGGCGTACACTTTTTCACCATTTTGAACGGTTTGATTGGTAGGCGATGCCGGAGCAAGAAAGGGCTGCATTATTCTATGAAAATTGTCGAAGAAGAATGAATCTACACCATAATTGCTTGTGAAAAAGTAAATTGAAATTCGATCAAATCCTTTTTGTGTTTTATAGGTCGAAAAATCGAAGGTAAGGTCGGTCCAAATATGGTTCGAATCAGAAACGCCTGTGTTGTTTGAACTTGTTCTGTGAATGCTGGTAGGACCAACAGAAACCGTACCCGAACTACCCGATAAGGTCATTTTTACTGATTGAGTTGAGGTAGAACCGTTCGACCATTGTCCTGTTTCGTACGATGCCATAAGTTTGAATATCCATCCTTGCGATAAATCTATCGGTTTTGTTAAATCGCTCGAAATCATATAGCCGTTGCAACCGCCTGAATAGATAGCACCCATTTTCGCACTATTGTTTATTAATGCTGATTTGGTGTTGTTGAGTGTATTAATTGTCGATAATGTTGTTGTTCCCAATGAATTGCCACTACCATCAACTTTTTGAGGAGTATTCCACGTCATGTTTCCCGTAACATTATCGAAATTTTCATAAACACTATCGTAATTGGTAAATGTTTTATCCCATCGGGTGATACTTAATCCTGCTACGTTATTGGTAATATTCGATATGTAACTTGTGAAATTGACACCAGTTGCTTCACCGGCAGTAGAACCGGTCTGGCAAAGTGTAACTGCCGGATTGCTAACTGCAAAGCTTCCCGGTTTCACATTAGGGGTTAACACTGAATTGGCCGAACATCCATTAGCATCTTCAATCAAAGCATACACCTTGGCAGGATTGCAAATAGGTGTTGACGTTGGATTTGGTATTGGCATTTTCCGATAGCTGTACATTTTCTGAATATCGTCAATGTAAAAAACATCTTGTTCGTAATCTTTCCCATTAAGTGTAATTTCTATGGTATTGTAATTTTTTTTTGGTAAAGCGGAAAAGTCAAACGTCAATTCTTCCCATTTATCGAATTTTGAAAGAGCTGTGGTTACAGCAGCAGTGTCTGTATTGTAAATTAAACGCATGGTTACAGAGCGATATGCGTTTGCCGACCAACTGCTGTAAACAGTATTCATCACTTTCATTTTAAAAATAGCTCCATTGTTGATGTCGAAAGGATAATCGGCTTGATTGTTTAAGGTGAATTTGCCGGTCGAACCACCGCCAACTTCAAATTTTAATACCGTTGCCGAAGCGTTAACTGGACTTGTAGGCAATGGATTGGCAAATGCCATATTAAACGTTTTTGCATTTTTTGTTCCATAATTTACAACACGGATTCCATCGTAATTATCGAACATCACCATTTCGTTATATCCGTCTTTTTCCCATTTAGTAACAACACCGGTAGGCCAATTGTTGGTCATTAGGTTTGAGTATTTTGTGAGATCCAAACTACTTACACAACCGCTTCCAACTTCGCTTTCGCAAATATCTATCGATTTAACCTGATCGGCAGGCGATTGAACAACATGAACTTTTATTGTTTTTGATACGACCGGACCATTACATGCACTACTTACATTAACCGTAAAGGAATAAAAGCCTGTAGGGATTGTTCCCAAAATTTTGGGATTGTAAATTGTTTTACTGCTTAAATACATGGATGCATCGGCATTCGTGATGGTGTTTTTGCCTGCCCATACATAATTTACACCACCATCAACACGTAACTGCAATTCTTCTCCGGTACAAGCTACTGCCGTATCAGAATTCGATTTGATGGCAACAGCAGCAACGTCAAGCTTTTCAAAATCGGAGAAATAGCCGTATTCCGAACCCGGACCTGTATAATTGATATACCCCATGTGAAAAAAGTCTTTTGTGTTCAATATCACATGATTTCCTTTTGCCAAATCGACATTGGTCAGTGTAAAACGAGCAACCGACCATGACGTTCCCGAAACGGGTGTAAATGATGACGGGGTTAACCAAGTAGCTACAACTCCATCAACGAGGAAACTACTTTCTGCACCGGCACGACACATTAAGTTGAGGTAGAGGTAATTGTCTTTGTCGGCATGTCCGAAATTAAAACCAACTTGCATGGAACCGGAACACTGATCGGTAGGTGGTAATATCGCTCCTCCTGCTTCGTCTGCTTTACCTGATACGTGAAATATGTTGAATTTTTGTTTGTTATCTGATTGAATAACCGTTGTATTGGTCGATAGTTTTACAATAATCGTATCTCCTTTGTTATATGTCTTTGTTCGTAAAGTTCCATTTATTGAAATTTTAGTGGTATTTTCTGATATTACGCCATACACATATTCATCGGTTAAATAACCTTTCATTGCAATATACTGGCTCCCTTCTACATTAACCGGAACGAGTTGATCTCCAACAATATCGTATGCTGAACCAATTTGCATTGAATCATCAGATATGGTTACGGCAATTGGTTTATCTGAGGTAATATGGGTGCCTGCCGGTTGTGCCGTTGTTTTGATATCGGCAGCCCTTACGGTAAATGTTTGCCCTTTATTCAAAATAACACTATAGGGAACGCCGGCGGCATGAACTCCGGTACTGTTTTTATAAACATCAACCGATGGTGTAATCCAAACCGTTGTGTTATTTTCAGTTGCTACAATATTAACCGAACTAAATGCTTGAACACAACCTGTTGAAGTGCTCGTACATCCAAAATCGTGATTTCCCCATGTGGTTTCAAATGGAGCATAAAAGTCTGTTCCTAAGCCATTTTTGCCTTTTAATGCGAAAATGTCGGAGTTGTATGTACTAAAAACCTCAAGATAGGCTGTTATAACGTCGGTACTTTCTATTAAAATGCCTTTATTGGTAATCTGATCCCATTCATTTTCTTCAACCAATGGAAGCATTAGTGAGTTAAAATCAAAATAGTCGGTCGAATTTGCTGAAAGATTGATGGTTATAGGAGTAAATGACGGATTTGCCGGAATCGATAACGTAACAGTAGCCGGCGATGCCATTGATGATACCACAACGTGAATAGTATGGTTTCCGTCGTGACTTGGAGTTGAATAGGGGGCTGTAGCCCAAAATACGGTACCTGTTTGAGAAAATGAACTCAAAAAACTAACTAATAAGAATAAAGTAAAGAATACTTTTGTTCTTAAAAATCCTTTATTTCCCATATATCATCAATTATAAACTTTGAACTCAAACACAATCGGAAAAACTCGGAGAAAATAGATAGTGTAATATTTACAATTATAGACATACGAAAGTCCAAATAAGTTGCATGAAAACCATGTAACCATCGACTCTGTTTTATTTACATGAATCCTTTTATAAAAAAGACATTCTATAAATAAATTCTACAAATAATCTCTTGTAAGTAAACCCATTAATACTCCTCCCCAAATATATATTTTTTTAAAATATATATGCTGTATATGATACAAAAAAATGTGGTAAATGTTGCATTTTATGAACATTATGTTGTTAATATGGACAATATTTTTGGACTTATTGATTAAATAATTGGCTAGTTTATGCTGCTTTTTTTGTATACTTTTGCACAGTAAAAAAGAAGTTGAATGAAGTTTTTAAAATTCAATCCGTGGATAGGACTTGCATTGGGTATTGTGTGCATCGCTTTTTCTGCAATATTTGTTAAAATAGCAGGAATCAATGGTGTATCTGCTGCCTTTTATCGGGTGGCAATTGCAGCATGCGTTTTATTCCCGGTTTATTGGTTTAATCATCGTTCAAAATTTAAAGTGAAAGAAGCGATACTTGCATTTATGTGTGGATTCTTTTTTTCGTCTGATGTTACAATGTGGTATGTGTCTATTATGAAAACCGATGCAACAATTTCAACTTTGTTGGGAAACCTTGCTCCCTTGTGGACAGGTGTTTTGGGCTTCTTCTTTTTTAAAGCAAAGCCTTCAAAATTTTATTGGATTGGAACAATTATAGCCATAACCGGAGTTATTCTATTGCTAGGTGTTCAAAATGTTTTTCATCTTAAAGTAAACACCGGATTTTTTTTAGCAATTGCAGCAAGTGTTTTTTATGCTTTATATCTTTTATCGTCAAACAAAGTTCGTCAGTCGTTCGAAACTGTGCCGTTTATGACGTTTGCTCTTTTGGGTAGTGTGTGTACGTCGGGTGTGTACTGTACATTGACACATGCTCCACTGTGGGGTTTCTCTTTGCATGCTTGGCTTGCTTTATTCGGAATGGCATTGATTTCGCATCTCATGGGGTGGTTATTAATAAATTATTCACTTGGGCATATTCCATCAACCGAGGCTTCTCTTTGTTTGTTGAGTCAATCTGTTTTAACCGGAATTATTGCAGCTATATGTTTAAACGAAACACTTTCGTTTGTTCAAATTATAGGTGGATTTATCGTTCTTGCGGGTATCGCGCTTGTTTACGTGAAACGTAATCGGATACCTCAAACCATTATTGATGCAGAAAATAGTTAATCAATTTTTAAATATATTAAATTAAACTCATATGAAAGTATTTGATATTCACAGAGGTATTAACATTAGTCATTGGTTATCACAAGTATTTGGCTGGTCGCCTGTAGACACTTTCATTACCGCCGATGATATCGCGTATATTGCGCAAAAAGGCTTTGATCATATTCGTTTGCCTATAGATGAAGAACGTCTTTGGGATGAGGATGAAAAACAAATAGAGAGTGCATTTGCCAAGATGCTTTGGTGTATTGATGAATGTTTGAAAAACAATTTGAAAGTGATTGTGGATTTGCATATTCTTCGTTCACATCATTTCAATAATTCAAATAACAATGAGGGAGCCATGACGCTTTGGATTGATCCAAAAGCTCAAGAACGTTTTCTCGATATCTGGACACAATTGTCGGCCGTTTTGAAAAAGTATCCAACCGATAAAGTTGCTTATGAGCTTATGAACGAACCTGTTGCACCGACTCATGATGACTGGAATCGCTTGATTAAAAAGGCAATGTTTCATATTCGTTCTCTTGAACCTGAACGTATTATATTTTGGGGTTCAAATATGTGGCAATTTGCTGCAACAATGCCATTTTTGGAAATTCCCGAAAATGATAAAAATGTCGTGTTATCGTTTCATACCTACGAACCAATAATGATAACACATTACAAAGCTCCTTGGATGTTATTTAAAACATACGAAGGACCGGTAGAATATCCGGGAATATCATTCCCAGAACCGGCATGTAGTGAATATTGTAAAACTGCCGATTCGCAAACAGCTGATTACATTAAAACCTACAACGGCTATTGTGATAGATCGAAGTTATTTGAAAATATGAAAATCGCAATCGACCGTGCTAAAGGGCTTGATTTACAACTTTATTGTGGCGAATTTGGTTGTTTGCCTACGGTTGGTAATAAAATACGATTTCAATATTACACCGATATAATTTCATTGTTCGACGAAAATAATATTGCTTATACAGCTTGGGATTACAAAGGTGATTTCGGAATACGTGCTTGGGATCGTCAATCGTTTAAAAATATTGGAGAAGATCAAGGATTGATTGATGTTTTAACCGGAAAATATTAGTTTCAACGAAATGATTCTATAGGGTTGTCGTCTTAATTTCTGTACATTTGCAATAATTTTGATTTATCATGATATGATGATTGCAAAAAAACAGTAACGAAAACCCTGATATTATGGAACCTTTGCTCGATATTTTGAAACATAGTCTTATGATTACAGCTTTTGTGCTGATAATCATGTTGATTATAGAATATGTTAATGTATCGACTCGAGGGGCATTTCAATCGGCATTAAAACGTCGCGGGTGGATGCAAATTATCATAGCAACAGTGTTAGGCCTAGTGCCCGGATGTGTTGGAACATTTACCGTAGTATCGCTTTATACTCATAATATATTAAGCCTTGGAGCCTTAGTTGCTGCATTAATATCGGCATCGGGCGACGAGGCTTTTTTTATGTTTAGCATGATTCCGGAAACCGCCATTAAACTCAACCTTATATTGCTTGTTATGGCTATTGTCTTTGGTTTTATTGTCGATTATGTGATTCGTCGTAAACCCAATCTGAAACGATATGAATCTCATTTACAAATACATGAGCATGAAATAAAACATGTCACATTTTCACTGTCATCGATTAAATCGCATTTTGCATCCATTTCATTTCCCCGTGCGTTGTTGCTTTTGGGTATTTGTTTATTTGTAATTGGGTTACTTACCGGTACTCTCGATGATGTTCATTTACATGCTGCAAAATCTTCGGCAACAGAACTTCAACATCACGATGTTCATCAAGGATTTTTTGGATTTGAACCTTCAGGTGTAAATATAATTTTTCTGGTTGTTTCTGTTTTAGCATTGATGTTAATTGCCTTTGTCCCTGACCATTTTTTGGAACAACATTTATGGGGGCATATAATAAAAAAACACTTTCTTAAAGTTTTACTTTGGACTGCAGGTGCCTTGGCTCTTACCGCTGTTATCATCAATTTTATTGATGTTAGTGCATGGATTCATAATAATTTATGGATAATCTTGATTGTTGCTGTTCTTATTGGTATAATTCCCGAATCGGGGCCTCATATGATTTTTATCTCACTGTTCATGTCGGGTACAATACCGTTTAGTATTCTGATGGCAAATACAATTGTTCAAGACGGACATGGTGCTTTACCGCTATTGGCTGAATCAAAACGGTCGTTTCTATTGGTAAAAACGATAAATACCGTTATTGCGTTTGCTGCCGGGGCATTGGGTTTGATTATAGGATATTGAAATAAATAATCAAACCTCCGATTTAACTGTTTTGGGGTAATATTATTTGACGATTGTGTGAGGCTTTAAAATTATTTTTTTTATATGAAATTTTCTTTGTCGGGAGACATTAAATCAACAACACTCGAAGAACGTTTTTACAATACGATTGTGCTTTTTGGTGTTCTCAATTCAATAATTGTAATCATTTTCAATAGCTTTTTCCCGTATCCTCCATTTTTAAATATTTTTATTCTTTTCAGTGGCTTGATATTTTTCGTGCTCTATTATTTCGGACGATTAAGAAAAAAGCCGATTATCAATAATCTCTGGTTAGTATCTAGTGTTTCCTTCATGTTAATCGGTGCATGGATATATAACGATGGATATTGGGGTTCAACACCATTTTACATTTTTATAGCAACTGTTTTCATTCTATTTTTATTAAGTAAAAAGGCTTCGATATATTTTATTGTTTTTTTAATACTGATGGTTACTGTGTTGTGTTATATTCAGTATAACTATCCACAGTATATTTATCCGTATCAATCTCAAGAGCAAAAACTCTTTGATATATTGTTTGCTTTTATAACCTTGATTTTTACGCTTGGATATGCTGTTTTTGCATTTAAACGTAATTTTTATGCTGAACGAGAGCTTAATATTCAACATAAAAAACAAATAGAACTTCAATATGAAGAGCTCGAAAAACTTCACAATATTCTAAAGGAAACGAACGAAGAATTACGATTACAACATAACGAAATTGCATTGAAAAATGAAGAACTTCAGGATTTGAATACATCAAAAAATAAGTTTTTTGGAATCATTGCGCATGATTTAAAAAATCCGTTTAATAGTATTTTTGGTTTTTCCGATTTGCTTATAAATGATATCGAAACACTTGATAGAGAACATATTCTGTGTTTTGTAAAAACAATCCGAAATTCATCACAAAACACCTACGAATTACTTGAAAATTTACTCATTTGGTCGCAATCGCAAACCGGAACAATTGGTTTTAAAAGGATTCAATTTGATTTAAAAAAGTTGATTTTGGAGGTTGTAAAATTAACATCGTCGAATTGTTTAGTAAAAAATATTAAAACAACCGTTGATGTTGCCGACAATATTTTAATCAATGCCGACAGAAATATGATTAGTACCGTAATCCGAAATTTGGTGTCGAATGCAATTAAATACACATTACGAGGAGGCGAAATCGCGATTAAGGTAGAACAAACCAACAAATTACTCCATATATCGGTAATCGACAATGGTATTGGTATTTGCGAAGCAGATAAAGCAAAACTCTTTGCTATTTGTGAAAAAACATCGCTGCCGGGTACCGAAAACGAAACTGGCACAGGCTTAGGTTTGATTTTATGTAAAGAATTTGTAGAACGACATAATGGTAAAATTACTGTTGAAAGTACCTTCGGAAAAGGAAGTTCATTTATTGTTACACTACCTCTTTTGATGTAAAAACGATGAATCCCTTATGACTTGCGAATCATAAAAATATTTATTTATGAAAAATATCACTTTCTATTTCCTTATATGTGTTTCTTTTGCGCTACTATCCATTGATGCAGTGTCTCAAAATCAGCATTCTACCCCCAAAACTGAATTATCATCGACCGAAGATTCTATTGAAATATTACTGCCTCTTCGATATCGTATTTTTGATGATACTGATCCTGTTCAAAAGCTGAATAAAAATTGGTTGGAACTATATGAGAAAAAAGGTGAATACTATCTTGCTAAACCGAAATATCATATAAAAAAAGACTTTGATGAATGTGCCGGTTTACAATGCAAAACCATTAAAAGAAAGAGAAATGCCTTATTATTTTTCTCATTATCAATCCCGTTTAATGGGAAAATAAATCACGTAAATATTACACAACCAACGCTTTTGCCCGGTGATGTCATAAGCTTTGAGTTTAACGCTATTCGATACGTTTTAAGGGCTGAAGGCAATTTGCACGATTCTTCTTGTGCCGAATATTGTATCTCTGATTATAAATTGTTTATTCGAAGAGATGGCTATGCTGAACAACAACTTTTGTATGTCGAGAAATTTGAAAATTCTCAAGCAAAAATAAGTTTTCTTGGCGATATTGATGGCGATGGAAAATTGGATATAATTTTAGATGCGGCCACAAATTACGAAGAAAATCGAGCATTGCTGTTTTTGTCGTCAAAGGCAATAGAAAAAATGATTTTAAAATTGGTTGCTGAAACTGTCAGCCCCTTTGATTGTTAGCCTTTATATAAAATCGAGATGCTCTTTGGTTGCAAAATGCTGTTCTTTCAAGATTGCAAACAAATTATATTTCCGAAATAATTCAAAACTCCGTTTAAACCGTTTTGTCGATATTGAGACGTAAAACAATAGAATCATTTCGTCGGAACTGGTATATGATTGAATCATTTGTATGTAGCGAGATGAATCGTCAAGATTGGCATTGTCTATAAATTCGAATATCTGCGTTAAAAAAGAAACATAATGTTCGCAATGCGATAATAACTTTGCTTCATGAGGTTCCATTGCCGATTGTAATGCTTCGAGTGTTTTATGTTCTGCAAATAGCCCAATACATTGTTTGGCTTTATATCTGATTACGTCAATGCCATTGATTTGTCGGTTATCGGCTAATTGAAGATTCAAACTATTAATTATATTGCCAAGCATTCCAAACATTTGAAAGAAGGTGTTTTCGAATCGTTGGAAAGAAAGGATTTGATTTTGACGGCTTATTTCTTGATGTTGTTCATCGAGTTCTTCGCGAGCTGCCTTCATTTCCTCACGATTGTAGATAATTTCAAGTTGCTGATAATAGAGTTGTTGCTTTTGTCCTAAAAATGCAACATAAATGAAAAACATTCCGGCCAATGTCCATAATGACATTACAGAACCGGCCCAATAATCACCTAATTCATTTAATGTTAGCTTGTTCTCAAAGAAAAAGACCAACCCAACAATGCTTACCAATGCACCTAAGATTACCTGCGCCCAAGTTGCTCGTGTATACCATATGATATTTCGTTCCAGTATTCTTATTTTGTGAAGGATACGTGTTTCCCGTTCTTGTATAAAATTGTTCGGCGATGAGTTTTCCATATTCAATTAATTTTAAGCCAAATTAATGATTTTTCATTTTCAATATTTATGAATGAGAATAATCTTTAATTTATAAAAAAGACGTATCTTTAATATTAAGAGTAAACCGTGATTCCAAACATGAAAATTATTTTATCAATATTCGTTTTTATTTCCGGACTTGTTTGTTGTAATGCACAATGTCCTTATCATGTCGTCGGACATCGAGGTGGCGATTCGTATTACTATCCCGAAAATACATTACAGTCTATAGAACAGGGGTTTATGGAAGGTGCATGGGCTGTAGAAGTCGATCCCCGAATTACAAAAGATAGTGTATTGATGCTGATGCATGATGAATACGTTTCTCGAACCACAAATGGTACTGGTTTAATAGGAGAGATGACAAAAAATCAAATTTTGAATTTAGATGCCGGTGCGTGGAAAAATCAATCATTTGCAGGGTTAAAAGTTCCAACCTTGCTTGAGGCAATCCAACTTGCAAAAAAGTATGATAAAAAATTGTATCTCAATATGAAGGTATATGTGCCTGCATTGATAAAGAAAACACTTGAATTGTCGGGCGCTAAACCAGATGTTATCATTTTAGATCCCGATGATACATCGAAAGTTCGCGAATATCATACATTAATGCCTCAAACTCCATTGGTGTATTTTGGCAATCCTCCTTCCGATATTCACGATACATTGTTTTATCTTAATTTGAAAAAACAACATGTTATTGCAGCAGAAGTTCCAGTAATCGATGTGCAAGATACCACAGAATCATGGGTTTCTGAATATAGAGACATGTTGCATTACGTCGGACTTGAATTTTGGACATACACCATCAATGGGCATAATATGTTTGAATATGCAAAAAATGAAGGTGTTGATGGGTTCGAAACCGACAGGCCAGCGATGGCTCGTAACTTCTTTTGCGATAACGAATATGGTGGCTTTTTCCCCGAAAAACGAATTACCGGTCAATGGGATTTTAATTCATCAAATCTTTTTGGTACAATTGGTTCTCAAATGATAGAAATTGGAGATACTTCAGATCTGACTCAAAAGATAATAATTGCAAAAACGTCTGATTTTAAAATCCCATTTGTCAATGACACCGACGCAACTGTTATGTACGTTCCTGCACTAAATCCAACTCACGCACTTCGTTTTTATTCTAACATAGCACCCAATGCTCCTGTATCATGGAAATATTGTGACTGCAATTTGAATTACACAATCGTAATGGATATTCTTAAACCGGCTACAACAAAACCATACATTGCTCTATTTCAAACCGGAAGTGCCAATACCGACGATGCTGAATTATTTATCAATGCGTTTGAAAATAATGGTGTTGGAATTCTTGAACAATATTTTGGGTCAATCAAAGATAATATATGGTATCGGTTAGCTTTTGCTTTCAATCTTGAAAATAATAAAATCGACATTTATGGCGATGGGCAAAAATGGGGTACCGTAAACGTACCCGATAAAGATAAATATCGATTTTGTATAAATAATAATTGGGCAATACAAATGTCTCATTTCTTTTCTGATGAAAGTGGCGAAACCGATAATTTGTATGTCAATAGTTTACAATTGCGCGATTATGCAATGACTGCACAAGAAGTGGCTTCGTTAGGAGGGGCGAGTGCTCATAAAATATATTCAAAAATCAAAGTCGATAGTTCGTTGTGTGTGTCTGCTATTCCTAACATTAGCGATGTAAATGTTACTGAAGGCAATTTTTTAAAAATTGCAGCACAAGCCGGCGACACGGTAAATTATCGTTGGCAAATAAATCAACATGATGGTTTAGGCTGGCATGCCTTTTCTGGTTCAAATATCATAAATACGTTGTCAGATACTTGTCTAATCACGAACGTTCCTTTAACTTTAAATACAGCAGGAATTCGTTGTGTAATCAGCAATGATTGTGTTGTTTATACTAACGAAGCATTAATTTCAGTCAATACCGATACTACTTCTTTTGACGTTTTGCAGGCTAATGAACAGCCGATACGTGTTTTCCCAAATCCTTCGAACGGCGTTATTCACGTTCACAGCGAGAATGCGATTTCGAAAGTGAACGTATATTCACTTGAAGGCAAATTAATAGCAGAAATAAACGCCAAAGGGGAGAATAGTATTTATTTCAATATAAAATCAGGTCTGTTTTATATTGAAATTATAGGTAATACTTTTGTGAAAACACAGCTGTTGCAGGTATTCTAAATATTACTCTTTCAATACCATATCAATACACATAACCGAAGCTAAAATTAACAGTCTGAGAATGCTATTTTTAGATGTTAAGCTCTCTATTTCTAACATATAATTGTCGGCAGTTGTGAAAAGTTCTTTTCCTAAACCACTCCATTTTTTATGAACAGAAGCATAGGTGATACCATCTTTTTCAAAAGAAAATTCCCAACTTGTCCATTTTCCCTTGAGTGTACATATTTCATTATCACTACTATCAAAAATGTCGAATTTGCCGCCTATAGAAAATAAACGTTGCTTGAAGGTACCAATAAGTAAATCGTTTTCATCAAATACTTCAACAACTGATTTAAAGAATGTTACTCCTCGTTTTACTGTTAAAATTTTATCTCCTTTTACCGTTTTAATTTCTATATTAAAAGGTGTCATACGTTTGTAATCGCTAAAGCGGAACATTTTAGTGAAGAAACCCAGATTATCTTCTCTACATGTTATTATCAGTTCTTGTGTTTCCGGATTGTATATGTCGAAATTGTTTGCGGCTTTAAATAATCCAACGTGTTCTTTTATGAAAAAGAGGTTTTGTTCTAATAGAGAATTCATTCTGTTTAGTAATAAAATTATTCTTGTTTTTTGCCTTCCAAAATCATAGAAAGGTCTTCAATCGCTTCTTGTATGTGAATATTGGTTGAAGCATTCATATTGTTGTATGAAGTATTATATATCGACATCGCTGCAACAAATGCATCGGATCCTGTAATTTCAATAGTGCTGTTTACAAGGTCGGTTAATTGATTGAGTTCTGTAGCAATACTTTGTAAATTGTTAAATAATGAAAGTGCTTTATGAAAATCGTTAGCATCGATATATTTGGGTACAATTGTTTCTCCTTTAAGCGTATAGTGTAAACATTTTATTACAAACGGAATTTGTTCATCTTCCAGTTTGGGCATAAATTTATTTTGCACAGAGTCTTCTGATTGCAAGAAGGGCATTTTGCTTCTAATGGTTTTTATCAAATGAAGTATTTCTGCTACTTCCTTATGCTCAATCGTAGAATTGATGAAATTTCCCATAAGCTAAAATTTAATGTATACCTATAATTATTTATAATACTAAATTACACCTTTTTTTGAAAAATACTGTTGTTTTATCTATAAAAAAGCAGAATTAATATTTGTATTAAGTCTGGTTATTATTTTTGGAAATTTGATTATAAATTATAACTAAACTTAAATACACGTAAAGAGTTTGCCGGGGAGTGTTTTAACGAGCCCATTAAATTCCAAAGAGAGAAGTATTGCTGATACTTTATTCATTGGTAAATTGGCTCTCGATGAAATGATATCAATATTTAGTTCTGAATCTTTTGAAAGAATAGAAAGGATCAAGGTTTCGTCTTGCGATAATTCAACAAACAGCGATTTTTGTTTTTCACGCTTTGGTTGTATTTCCCAATTAAGTTGATATTCAATATCTTTAACGGCTGTTATTAATGCTGCTTTATTCGTTTTGATGAGATTGTTGCATCCAATCGAATATTTGTCGGTACTCTTACCCGGAAATGCCAATATATCTCGGTTGTACGAACAGGCATATTCTGCTGTTATTAATGCACCTCCTTTTTCTCCCGATTCTACTATGATAACAGCGTCGCTTAGTCCAGCTATGATTCTGTTTCGTTTTACAAAATTCGCTTTGTCTATTATCGATTTACTGCAGTGTTCCGTAACTAATGCTCCCTGGTTTGCAATTTGAGATGCTGTCGATTTGTGCTCTGCCGGATAAATGGTGTCCAATCCATGTCCTAAAACGGCAATTGTTTGTAAATTGTTTTCAAGTGCTGCTTTGTGTGCATATATGTCTATTCCTGAGGCTAATCCGCTTATTATTATTGGATTATGTAGTTTAATGTCCGACACTGTTTGGCGGCACATATCTTTTCCGTAGCTTGTGGCATTTCGAGTTCCTACGATTCCTATTGTTTTGGGACTATTGAAATCAACATTTCCTTTTATAAAGAGAATAATGGGCGAGTCTTCGCATTGTTTTAGTCGGGTAGGATAATTATCTTCGGTATAAATTAAGGTTTTAATATTATATCGTTCAATGAATGCAATTTCTTCATCTACTTTTTTGAGTGTCGAGCTATTGAGAATAGTATCAGCTAGTTGTGGTCCTATTTTGGGGATTTTTAGTAGATTCTGTTTCTTTTCCTTAAATATACCTTCTGCACTTCCAATGTATGCAATCAAATTCTTAGCTATTATATCTCCAATACCCGGAATGAATTTAAGTCCAATAAAATAACGTAATTGCTCGGAATGCATGTTCTCTTATTCTTTGAGATGAACTAAAAAAACAATTTTCTTTTCAATTTCGTCTTCATATCCATCGTGACTTGTAAGGTATGTTCTTATGGGTGCGATGCTTTTAACTTGTTTGAATATGTGAAGGGTGTTCCAATCAATATACCAGTCTTCGATAAATAAAACAGATTGCACTTCTTCTAAATCAATTTTTGTAGTGAGACGGAGTGTATCGTAAGTTTCAGTCTTTTTATTTTCTATAGAATAAATTTTGGCGGTTTCACCAAGATTCTCTTTGACTTCTTTTTCTGTTAATTGTTTTTTCTGATCAAAGTAATCAAAAGCGATTACCTTTTTGTTGTATATGTTATCGAGTAATATTTGGATAAATCTTTTGGGATTCAAATCTTGAAGCCACTCGGGCACATTCTGATTATATAGTGAAAATTCAGTTATTACTCCCGATTTTAATAACGTACAATTTGATGGTCGTTTCTCATTCGGTTTTTGTTTTACCCAAAATAACATTTTCTTCACTTCTTCCGAATCAACCGAGTCGATTTGTTTGTTATAAACACGTACTGCACACCACGAACGGATGTCTTTTTTCATTGTGAATTTTTGACTGTTAAATGACCAACTTTCCTCAAAAAGGATTCTTCTTAATTCCTTTTGATTGAAATAATTAGTTCGAACAACCATAACAGTATCAGTTGTTTTTTTATCAATAGCAATAAGTGTGTCATTCCATGTGCCAATGAGTTTTGTTAAATTAGACTTTACTATGTTTTTTGCCGTATCAAGGGGTTCGTATACAGCAACTTTGCCTGATAATACGGTATTTATCAATTTGCTTACAAAATCCGTTTTTTCAAGAGAACTAATTACTTGAGAACCATCAGGGGCGTTAAGTTCTGTTTCATATTTTATAATAATTTCTGAAGGTAATAGGGCATTGTCTTGTTGTTTTGATTGGTTTTGACAAGACCATAATGCGATAACTGCAAGTAGGTAAAAAAACGAATTCTGTTTCATTGTTTTCTGTTTTTCAAATGCATAATTTGTTTTTGTTCTAATATTAAAAAACTCACCGTTGGGCTGTCGGTGAGTTTCCTTTTCGTTTGTTAATGAAAATTAACGTTTGTATGTATATTTTAATGTAACACCAAAATTTACAGGCCATAACTTTGTCGATGATTCTGTGACTAAATCAACTGTAGGATGCCAGTCAACACTTAATGCAACAGGAATTTTTCTTCCTATAAATTCAATTCCGATTTGTCCATCTAAACCCGATCTGAATGAATCGCCCAAACGACTCCATCTACCGGCATGAACTCCTAAACCAAAGTAATAACGATAGTTCTGTGGTATTTCAGGAAATGGATTAAAGAAATTGAAAATAGCATGTCCTTGCACTCCGTTACTGTAGTCAGATAATGCTGCTATTTCGATACTTTTTTGTGGATCAATGAGAAATTTGAATGCAGGACCAAATAACGTAGTTGGTAGGTTTATTGCGTCGATATCTGTACTTTCTCCAATTGCTTCTGCTTTTAGTCCTAATGACCAATTGTAAATATTACGTCCACCTTTTTGTGCAAAAGATGTAAATCCCATTAATAGGCATATTGCCAAAAGTGTAAAACTATGTCTTTTCATCCTAATAAAGTTTAATGTTGTTCAATACTGTAATTATTTGCTCAAGTTCTTTCTTTTTTAGTGAATTTACGCAAATAGGGGGGTATTTGGTTATCTTATTTTCCGTTTTTCTGAAAATTACCAGATTTTTTTTAAGACCTTTTTTCTGAATTTCGTATTTATAGAACTCTGCCAGAGGGAATTCAAATGTTTTACATTTTTTTAGAAATGTTATTATTTGATAAAATCTTATGGTTAGTTTTCCAACATCTGTACTGAAAAAAATAAAATTGTATTCTCTTTTTATTCGATATATATTGTAGCATATATACATGATGAAAAGAGTAATTGAAATGTAATGTCTTGAAAAAGAGAATTTAGTGTCTAAGTTTTCTAACATTTCAATTGCTACAATGGTCCCTGCTGTTAGCAGTAAAAGTGCCAATCTCTGTAATTTATTTTTAATGGTATAATTTGCGTTGTCGAATGTCATTGTTCTTTTTATTTAAATCAAATGTACTTTTTTCAATTATATTTTCCAAATATCTGGTTAATTAACGTTTTATTATTCTCTTTTGGGTACAAAAGCTTGTGTCGATTATTTTTTACTATTCATTTCATTAAATTTTGCCAAATAGTAGCTCATTTCTTTTTCTTTTCCTATTGATTTATATGAAACTGCTAAGTTAAAATATATTTGAGTGTCTTGAGGATCGATTTGGAGAGCACGTTCAAAAAGATGTATGGCCGATTGACTTTTTCCTGAAAACCCATATGCCACGCCTAAGTCTTTTAGTACTTCTTTTTTGTTTGAATCAACCAAATATGCCTTTTCTAGATAAAATGTTGCCTTTTTTATATCGTTTTTCCCTTTTCCATAAAGAGAACCCAATTGATATAAAATGTTGAAATCAGTAGTATTTAAGGTATAAAAAGACTCGAACGCTTTTATTTTCTCATCAACAGTTTTTAGTCTATTTAAAACAATAGGCACATTTTCGTATACTTTTTCATATGCCGGTGCTACTTTCAATATTTGATGATAATAGTATAATGTCGAATCATATTTCTGATATTCAAAAAGTACATTTCCTAAGAGTAATAAAGCATCGGTATATTGTGGATGTATCGATATTGATTTACGCAAGTAGCCCACTGACTTATCAAGTATTTTAAATCGTTCGATACTATCTTTTATTTCTTTTGATGCTTCAAAAAGTTTACCTCCTGCAGAACAATTACTTTTAGCACTATTACCCGATGTTTCAACGTCGGTAGTGAATAAGATTAGGTCGTTTTTCCATGCTTTATTACGGTCGATTGTTTTCCAAGCTGAAGATATTATCACAATGCCGAGTAATGTGAATATTGAAGAAAAATAAACCTTGTCTCGTTTTATAAGTTTGGGTACATTTTCAACAAGGATAAATGCTACAATTATAACAAATCCTATCGAAGAAATAAAGATAAAACGTTCATTCATAAACGTTCCGATAGGAAAAACAATATTTGATACAACCGATAAACTTGAGAGATATACAACGATTGCAAATCCAATAATCTGTTTTTTGTATATACCCCAAATCATATATATTCCTAACGATACATAAAAGATTAATGAACTCAGCGCAACAATATTATTCCAGTTTACTAATGCAATGTGGTAGGGATAATAATCGTACGTTAAGGGATGAGGCCAAAAAAGTAGTTTAATATAAATTGCCAATGTATAAAATATCGTTGCAAATTTTTGACTTGTTGACGCATACAAAAACGGATTATTTAGTAATTCTGTAATTGGTTCCGATAACGAATTACCCAAAACATTGTGTCTGATAACAAGAAAAATTACAGATGCAAATATCATTGGTAGACATACTTGCAATATTCTTTGGAATTTTGCAATATTAAATATATATAAACCAATAGGAATAATGGCTAGAAACGTAATTGCATTTTCTTTCGATAACAATGCAAGAAACATACTAATTGCCGATAGGCCTAGAAATAAAAGTTTCGTGGTCTTTTTCGTTGTCTCAAAATATTTAATTATCGATAGAAATGCTCCAAGTGCACCAATTAAGGTCATCATCTCATCGCGACCTTTTATGTTTGCAACAACTTCTGTATGAACCGGATGGATTAAGAATAACAATGTTGCAATAACAGGAACTGAGAAATACCATTTCCGATATTCAATAGCTATTAGCTTCTGTAGAAGTAAATAAATAAAGAAGCAGGTAATAATGTACAACACAATATTAACGAAGTGGCTGATAAATGGATTTTTACCGAAAAATTGGTATTCTATTGCCAACGAAGCTAGTGATAAAGGACGATAGCGACCACCAGCAACCAAATTCTTTTCCTTGCCAAAAAATCCCGTGAAAGAATCATATTTAAAAATATCGGGCAGTCCTTTGAATCCCGCTTTTGTAAATTGATTATCTGTTAATACAAGAGTGTCGTCGAGAGCATAATCATTCACTAATGTATTCCCATAATAGATAAAACATAATATGCTTATCACAAAAAAAACAAGTTTGTTCGATTTCTTTAACATCATTCAAATTTTTTCGGTAAAAATAAGAATGATTTTGAAATGTTTTTCCCCAAAATTCAAATTTTACTTGTATACTTCTTTTTGCTCGTTTTCATTAAATACATACTTTTGTCAGTATGAATAAATACCTTTTAATAACCATTTCTGTGTTGTTGAGTTTGGCTGCTTGCCAACCCGATTATATTGATGTTCCCGTCACTAAAAAACAAATTGCGAGTAATCTGCAAATCGAATATATGTATTTCAAATCGCAGGATACGTTTTTCCTTTGTGGCGGTATTCGGGCAGAAAAAGGAGAAATATTCAGAAGCACCGATGCTGGATTGCATTGGCAATCGGTTTATGAAGGTCCCGATAAATTAAATTGTCTGTATTTTAAAAATGAGCAACAAGCTTATGCCGCTGGCGATAGTGTGCATATAGAACGTTCTTTTGATGGTGGACAAACATGGGCACAAACTGTGAATATCGAGTATTTGAAGCCATGGCGAAATGAATTGTCATCTATTACACGAATGTGGTTTTGGGATGGTATTGGAGCTGTAGCCATAAGTAACGATAATCGTGAATTTGGTAATGCTTATTATACTTGGGATGAAGGAAATGAGTGGGCGAGTGTTCGAAATAATAATGGGTTACGCGATTGGTGGATTTTTCATAACGATAGTATTTATGCTGTTGGTTATGGCATGATTCAAAAAATAGAATACCAACATGTTGATGGTTATAAAGGCTATAAACCAATCGTTACACCATTGGCTTTCGATGGTGATTATTTTACCGGAATATGGTTTACTTCCGATAACGTCGGATATCTTTCAGGCTACAATGGTGGTATTTATAAAACAGTTGATGGTGGAAAATCATGGACTACCTTGTATAAGAAAAATCATCTTTTTCAAAAAAGAGTTCATTTTAATGATATTCTTTTCACCAATGAAAATGTTGGGTATGTAATCGGCGAGAATGGTTTGTGTATGAAAACCTTTAATGCCGGAAAATCGTGGTCATTAATAAAAATGAACACACAAAACACGTTATTGGGGCTCTTCTATTATAATGGAACCGTCTATATAACTTCAGTTGATGGACAATATTTTGAGATAAAAGATTGATTTATTAGATGTTATTCGAAGCATCAATTTCAGCTTTCAGAATAAACAAATAACTATTGTCTTCAAGGCTTAAAAATTGGAATTGCATTTGTTTGTTCGATTTGCGAGCAATATCAATTAATCCAAGACCGGCACCTCCTTTTTCCGATATTTTCCCCTCTTTTAATTGTTTGTCATACATCTCATCCAAATCTGGTAAACTTGCATTTAAAAGGCTGTTGAGATATGTTTCCAATGCAAGTTTTTTACTTTTTAATATCTTATTTGAAGTAATGATAAAATGCTTGTCTTTTTTTCTTCCAATGAGAAAAATACCGCTACCTACGTTGTTTTTATGACAAAACCAATCAGAATGTTTATTGAGGTTTTGCATTGTTTCTATCAAAATATGATAGACTTTTTTCTGAGTATTTTTGGCTTCTTCTTGCTTTTGTAAATTAATGTCAGACATTAATGCAAATGACTTAGTAATATCATGGCCAATTTCTCCAAAATAAACCAATTCAATTCCATTAATTCTCATTTCATCATATAAGTTGAGAATCAGCTTTATAGTTCCAACGTTCAAATCCATGTAGGGTATAGTTGTAAAATCGAGTATAAATATATAAAATATAATTATGACATCATACCATTTTTTGTATATTTAGTTGGTTCAAAAAAAATAGATATGTTATCAAAAATTTATACAAAAACAGGTGATAAGGGAGAAACCTCTTTAATTGGAGGGACGCGTGTTGCAAAATATCATATAAGACTCGAAAGTTATGGCACAATCGATGAATTAAACTCCTACTTAGGATTAATTCACGATGTTTTAGATAATGAATATTATAAATCAGTAATACTTAAAATTCAGAACACACTCTTTACCGTTTGCTCTGAATTGGCCAACGAAAAGGCTCTTCCATTGTCAACATCGCTCACTGATGAAGATATTTTATTTCTTGAAAAGCAAATTGACGATTGTAATGCAGAGCTCCCTCCTTTAGCATCATTTATTTTACCCGGAGGTCATACAACGGCATCTTATTGTCATATAGCCCGAACGGTGTGTCGAAGAGCAGAGCGTTGTATTGTAAAATTATCGGCAGAAGCTCCCGTATCAGAAAAAATAATTAAATATGTAAATCGCTTGTCCGATTTTTTATTTATATTAGCCAGAAAGCTATTAAAAGATTTCAACAAACCAGAGATTATTTGGAAAACAGATTTGTAAAAGTGGAATAAAATAGTAAATTTGCGCTAAATATCAAAGAATTTTTTTGTAAAACATTAATAGTCAAGAATATGTATTGGACATTAGAATTGGCTTCCAAATTGGAAGATGCTCCATGGCCGGCAACTAAAGATGAGCTTATTGATTTCGCAATTCGTTCAGGTGCTCCGCTAGAGGTAATTGAAAACCTTCAGGAAATTGAAGACGAAGGTGAAATTTATGACAGTATTGAAGATATATGGCCTGATTATCCAAGTAAAGATGATTTTTTCTTTAACGAAGAAGAGTATTAAAAAAAATGAAATGCGGGACATATATCCCGCATTTCATTTTTTTAATGATTTTATAATAACATTTCTGTGATACAAAATATAGTTAATTGTCCTTTGTTTCAGGGTGTTTCGACGGTTGCAATTACCGGTTTGTTCGAAACCATTCATCATCAGATAAAGCATTATGAACCTGATGAGATAATAATTTACGGAAACACTCCTTGTAATGATTTGCCAATTGTTGTAAATGGTTGTGTTACAGCAGAAATGGTGAATTTCGACGGACGTACTATAAAAATCGAAGAAATACTAGCACCAAATACGTTGGCCGAAGCTTTTGTCTTTGGAAATCAAAATGTTTACCCGGTGAATGTTGTTGCTAAAACAGAATGTAGAGTTATGTTTATTCAACGAGATGAACTTCTCAAACTGTTTCAATTAAATACCCAAATCCTTCAGAATTATCTTGATGCAATTTCGAACAGAACTCAGTTTTTAACATCAAAAATGCGATTTCTGACTTTTAAAACTATTAAAGGGAAACTTGCTAGTTATATTTTAAAATTATCAGTAAATAACACTTCAAACATTGTTCTTCCAATGACACAAGAAAATTTAGCAGGTTTTTTTGGAGTCGCAAGGCCGTCGTTGGCTCGTGCACTTGCTGAATTGCAAGATGAAGGTGCAATAAAAATAAATAGACGAGAAATTACAATATCAAATCGTTCAATACTTGTTGGTTATGTCAGCACCGACAATTGTTAAGGTACGTTAAGCGAATATGTTTAATCAAACCTTTACATGAATCTTCTAAAATATCAAGCACTAATTCAAAATCATCGGCT
>JACCEE012857290.1_pt1 | contig 23801 bp, 24 predicted proteins | sample 7449931 | NCBI WGS metagenome assembly JACCEE01 (sample SAMN15323457, study PRJNA562643) | freshwater metagenome | isolation source: river surface water | place: USA:Blue River Watershed | collected 2017-08-19 | reverse complement strand
TCAATTGCTCGTTCTACGAGCTGTGCAGCTTCTGTATAATTGTGCTCGTAAAATGCAACAACACCAAGACCATGCCAAGCCTCAGAATATACCGGATCGAGAGTTAGTGTTGCTGAATAGTAATGCTTTGCTTGTGAATAGTTTTCGAGTTTTTCGTAACATTCGCCGATATAATAAAGCGTGATAACACTATCTTTTTCAAATGATAGAAACTCTTCATATAGTTCAATAGCCTTTTCATATTTGCCCCAATTAGCATAAGTATTGGCTTTGTTGAAATAAGCTGCAGTATTGGTTTCATTTATCGCGATTGCATAATCGAACGATGATATTGCTTCATCATACAACTCCAAACGATTTTGTATGATGCCTAAGTTGTACCAAGCGTTGTCGGAATAAGGATCAATGTCAATAAATTTCTTGTAGAATTCGGCACTTTTTTCCAATTGCTCATTTTTTTCATAGCAATAGGCTAAATCGTAAATGACAAATGGGTTTTCATTGTCGAATGAATATGCGTCTTCGAGATATTTTAATGCCCATTCAAATTGTTCAAAATTAATCAGATATGTGGCAATAAAATATGCAATGTTCATGTCGTTTTCGCACACGTTCATTGCATTTTGAAAATATTGCTCTGCTTTTTGATATTGTTCTAATTCAAGATAACAAAAACCAAGCATCGACTCAACTTCGTGATTGTCTTTTTCAAATTCTCGAACCGATAGTAATAACTCTAAAGCTTTTCGAATATCTTTTGTTTCAAGAAGCATTTTCGAGCGTTGAATTTTTATGTCAGAAGAAAAAGGATGTTGTTTTGATGCGATTTCTACTATCTTGAATAATTTATCGCGTTCCTGATTTTCAATATAATAATCAATTAAAACCTCAAATTCATGAACGTCGAAATATTGCTCATTATTTGCTTGCAACATCAATTCTCCACGGGCAATGATTTCGTCGTGTTCTTCTTTCGATATGTATAATTCTTCGTCGTCTTCCATTTAAGTGCTTTCGCGCAAATTTTAAGCTTCTTTTAGTTTGATAGGAAATTCTTGATGTTCCTCTCTAAGCAAATCATTGATTTCTTTTACCGGGTTGAAGGTTATAAGTGGCACTTCAACAAAAATGGTGTTCCATTTTGCCATAGCACCATTCCATAAACCAGGTAATTCCAATGCTTTCAGAGCTTTACCGTTTTTCGATTTTACGGTTATTATTCCTGCATTGTCATCAATATAATCCATTAAGTTAAATTTATTTCCTCTAAAGTCTTTAACAGAACAAACAATATCTACAGGGTTGAAATGCGTAGAACTGCCTAAAATAACTTTCTGTTTTTCGTCTTTTTCATCGATTTGTGCTTTTTCGATGATTTGGAGAGTTAAACTACCATCTGTTTCTTTTACCCAAAATGGTCCGCCACCTGGTTCTCCTTCGTTTTTTACCATTCCGCAAATTCGTATTGGTCTATTGAGCATGGCAAAAAGGAAGTCGCGTTGTTGTTCTGGTGTCCATGTATCAAATGTTTCGGGTGTTACCACATTTAGGCGTTCTTTTAAGAATCGAACGATTTTCTTTTTGCGCCAATTCGCAATTTTGCGCTTTTTCTCTAATTTTTTAGCATAAGCATGGGTTTGTTCTTCGATATCAATCAAAATACCTCCCAAAAGTTTTTTATATGTAATGGTGTGATCTTTAAATCTATCAGCAACAACGTTGTCGATGTTTTTGATGAAAATAATATCACTTTCTATTGCATTTAAGTTCTCGATTAAGGCACCATGTCCTCCTGGTCGGAATACCAATTTACCGTCTTCGTCGCGGAACGGTTCGTTATTTTCATCAACAGCAATGGTATCTGTTGATGGTTTCTGAATCGAGTAGGAGGTTTTATATTTAACTCCATATTTTGGTTCGTAAGTCTTTTTTATCTCTTCAATGTGACAGACAAACTCGTCCATGAAATTGGGCGAAATGGTAAAATGAATATCAACTTCCTTATTTTTATTTGTAGCATGCATTGCACCTTCAACCACGTGTTCTTCAACAGCTGTTCGTGAGTATACCTTGTATTTGTGAAATTTTAATAGTCCTTTGGGCAGATTTCCATAACCGAGTCCATCGTCAGTTAAAAGAGTTCTTAATATTTGATGGTATCGTTTTGATTGCAATAAAACATCAAATGTATCGGAATAATTACGAAGCATTAATTTAATGTCTTCGATAAATGCAAAGTGATGAATATTTGCAATAAAGAAGTAGGGAGAATAAAATGATTTATCATTATAGAAACGATTATATGCTTCCTCGCTGGCATCGTACCAGTTCATAAATTCATATGGCATTTTAAACATACGAGTTGCAGCTCCCGAGGCTGGTACAAACTTTGATATATGGCGTTTTTTAATTCCACTTTGGTAAACAGCTATCCATTTTGCGATTTTCTTTTCCTCAATTTGGAGAATACCATCACCAATAACAGCAGGTTTTACAATGTTCAGTGGTGAAAATCCTGTTTTAAAGCGATTTAACTGTTTTTCTACAGTTTCGCGTTTTGAACCGATTGATTCGATTTGGGCTACATCTTTTTCGTTTAGTGCCATAGTTTATGCATATTTTGAATCTAAAAATATCTAAATTATTCCATTCCTGCAAAATTGTATTTTGCGTATATCAAATGGTAATGCAAAGTTTGTCTTGCTATTTATTTGAAATACTGAGCAATACGCTTTGAAAAAATGTGTATAACTCATTAATGTATTATACCCTTGTTTTTACTTCTGTATTTTTGCAAAGTTACAGTTTATAATGAGAGTTTTTATATCTTTTTAAAGTATATTTTTTTAGAAAAACACGCTTAAATTATCAAAAGGATATTAACAATTAAAAAAAATAGAGAGAAATATAACTCGTTTATTTATAAAGCAATGTAAAAAAAGTCAGTAAAATACTCAATGTCGAAATAGTGATTTTACGGAGTGAATGGAGACTAAAATGACAAAAAAAGGGTATGTCGTATCCTTTTATCAATTATCTTTGCTTTTATATGAAATGATTTGTAGAAGTAATAAACGCAAATCGTAATGTAAACCAAAAATGGCAAAGGTTAGAGGTTTTGTAGAAATAGATAAAGAGGCTTGTAAAGGATGTCAATTGTGCAATGTGGCATGTCCTCATCAAGTACTGGGAATGTCGAAGAATGTAAATAGTAAAGGATATTATCCCGCAGAAATGATTAATCCGGAAGCATGTACCGGATGTACCAATTGTGCTGTTGTGTGTCCTGATACTGTAATAACTGTTTATCGATTAAAAACTGATTCAGCCTCATAAATCATCAAAAGCGAAACATGGAAAAAGAAATGAGATTGATGAAGGGAAATGAAGCTATTGCAGAAGCAGCAATTCGCTGTGGTGTCGATGCTTATTTTGGATATCCCATTACCCCGCAATCAGAAATTATTGAATATTTAGCTCTCGAAAATCCGATGGAACGTACCGGAATGGTTGTTTTACAAGCCGAGAGTGAAACTGCTGCAATCAATATGGTATATGGAGCTGCAGCTTGTGGAAAAAAAGCGATGACATCGTCTTCTAGTCCCGGAATTAGTTTGAAACAAGAGGGAATATCATTCCTTGCTTGTGCCGAATTACCTTGTTTAATCGTGAATGTTGTTCGTGGTGGTCCCGGATTGGGAACAATACAACCATCGCAAGCTGATTATTTTCAGGCAGTAAAAGGTGGTGGACATGGCGATTATCATCTCATCGTTTTAGCTCCGGCATCGGTTCAAGAACAATATGATTTTGTAGAATTGTCGTACGACTTGGCATTTAAATATCGTAATCCGGTTATGATGTTATCGGATGGTGCAATGGGACAAATGATGGAAAAAGTATTTGTTTCAGAGCAAAAACAACGGTCGAAAGAAATCATTTCATGGGCTACAACCGGTAAACCGAAAGATAGAGAACGTAATTATATCACATCTCTTTATCTAAAAACTGATGTGATGGAACAAAAGAACTTGAATCTGCAAGCTAAATACAAGCAGATACAAGCAAATGAAGTTCGTTACGAAGAAGTAGAGACTGCCGATGCTGACTATTTGCTTGTTGCCTACGGAATAAGTGCTCGAATAAGTATGAAAGTAATTGAACTAGCTAGAAAAGAAGGAATTAAACTTGGAATGCTTCGTCCAATTACGCTTTGGCCATATCCATCGCAAAGACTTAATGAACTGGCATCACAGGTAAAAGGTATGTTATCTGTTGAAATGAGTGCCGGTCAAATGGTTGAAGATGTACGTTTAGCTGTAAATGGAAAAGTTCCGGTTGAGCATTGTGGACGAATGGGAGGAGCTGTTTGTTCTCCTTTAGAAGTTTTAGAAAGCTTTAAATCGTTGTTTCTCAAAAAATAAAAAAGATGACAATTGATGAACTAAAAAAAGAAATCGTAAAACCGGAAAATTTAGTTTTTAAAAAGACTAAAAATCTGGTAGATACAACATTATCATATTGTCCCGGATGTGGACATGGTGTTGTTCACCGCCTTTTGATGGAAATAATTGAAGAAATGGATATCCAAGGCGATGTTATTGGAGTAGCTCCCGTTGGTTGCTCGGTTGTTGCTTACGATTTTCTTGATATCGATATGCAACAAGCGGCTCATGGTAGAGCTCCTGCAGTTGCAACTGGAATAAAAAGAACAATGCCCGATAAGTTAGTATTCACATATCAAGGTGATGGTGATTTGGCTGCTATTGGAACAGGAGAAACAATCCACACATGTAACCGAGGTGAAAACATAACCATAATATTTATTAATAATGGAATTTATGGTATGACCGGAGGTCAAATGGCTCCAACAACGCTTAGTGGTATGAAATCTTCGACATCGCCTGCCGGACGTAACCCGATGACAGAGGGTTTTCCTTTGAATATAACCGAACTATTGGCACATCTTGACGGAACGTATTATGTTACCCGTCAGGCTGTTCATACGCCAAATTTGGTTCGTAAATGTAAAACTGCAATAAAAAAGGCGTTTGAATATCAGAAACTCAATAAAGGAACAACCATTGTAGAAGTTGTATCGAATTGTAATTCGGGCTGGAAAATGAGTCCGGTTGACTCTATCAAATGGTTAGAAGATAATATGTTGCCAGTTTATAAACTTGGTGATATCAAAGTTCCAAAAGAATAAATTAAAGGATTGAACATTCATTTATGAATACAGAAATATTAATTGCAGGATTTGGCGGACAAGGTGTTTTATCGATGGGTAAAACGCTCGCATATGCAGCTATGATGCAAGGAAAAGAAGTGTGCTGGATGCCTTCGTATGGTCCCGAAATGCGTGGAGGTACAGCCAATGTATCGGTTATTGTTGGTGATGAACGTATTAACTCTCCAATATTAAATACATTCGATATTATTATAATTCTTAATCAGCAATCGCTTACGAAATTTGAAAGTGCAGTAAAGCCTGGTGGTATGTTGTTTTACGATAGTAATGGATTATTAAATTTACCATCACGAACCGATATATCTATTTATCATATTCCGGCTTATGATGTCGCTTCAAAAATGAATAATATTAAGATTTTTAATATGATAGTATTAGGTGCTCTTTTAAAAATTGTACCAATTGTCGATCCGCAATATGTTCAAATTGCTTTGGAAAAAACGTTGCCAAAGCGGAGTCATGGGTTGATACCATTAAATATGCAAGGTGTAGAACATGGTGCCAATGCTGTAGAGAAAATTCGATAATACAACGATTTTAAAATAATAAAAGCTCCTCAAAACATTTTTGAGGAGCTTTTGTGTTTATTCATAATGCTTTTAAAGGGTAATTACAAAATCGCTTTTTGATCTACGTATTTTCTTTTGATTTACCAGAAAATCGTTTTCAGCATCACGAAAGCCCAACGGTAAAATTAAAACGCTGCGTAACCCTTTTTCTTTTAAATTGAGTAACGTATCAAGGTCATCGGGTTTGAAACCTTCGATTGGGGTTGAATCAACTCCTTCGGATGCAGCTGCAATAAGTGCTGTGCCAAGTGCTATATAAGCTTGTTTGGCTATCCAATTAAAATTTTCATCAATAGGGCAGTGTAGAGCTTTGTCTCGCAAATAATAAGCAAAATTAAGTGTGCGTTCGGCAATAGAGCCTCGTTCTTTTTCTACTAAATTAAGCCACGCATCGATTCGTTCATTAGTCAAATTATCCCATGCTGCAAAAACTATCAGATGAGAACATTCTTCTATTTGTGGTTGGCCATTAGCAATTTTAGTTATTTGCTTTTTTAGTTCATCTTTTTCTATAACAATTAGGCTGTATGGCTGAAGTCCGATTGATGATGCAGATAATCTGATAGCTTCAATAATATTATCTACTTTTTGTTGTGGTACTTTTTGTTTGTTCATGCGTTTTGTCGCATATCGCCAGTTTAATAATTTGATTAATTCCATAGTATTAAATTTTTACTTTTTTTGACGAATATATGTGAATTTTCTTTCATCATTTAGTGACTGCAATGTGAATATAACTTCAACGAGTGTTTTTTTGATAAGAAGAAAAGCCTTACTACGGGCAAATTTATAAAATATTCAGCATCTTGATAATTGCATAAATTAATGAACGTAATGCTTGTTTCTGTTCGATATCCTTGGACAGTAATACCAATCGGTTTAATGGGTAATTACATGAATTCATTAGAACATGCATGTGTACAACCAAAAGACCTCTGGCAGAATTTATTGCTGGCTTAGTGAATTCCAGAATAACAGGAAAACAGATAGCTGGTATGACAAATAGGGAATAGGAACTACAATTAAAATTCTTTTTTTTAAATCAAAATTTCACTATCTTTGTTTCGTGTTTCGACGAAATGCTAATTTATGTCAGATAAATATTATACAGAAAATCAAGAAAAGATAGCACGGTATGCAAAAGCACTTTCGCATCCGGTAAGAGTTTTTATTCTCGACTATTTAACTAAAAACAGCAATAAATGTTGTTATAGCGGAGATATGGCTGAAGAGCTTCCAATAGCTCGCTCAACGTTATCGGAACACTTAAAGGAATTGAAAAGTGCCGGATTAATTCAGGGTGAAATAAATCCACCGTACATCAAATATTGCATCAACAATGAATGCTTACAAGAAGCTAGACAATTACTTTGTGACTTTTTAAAACAGTAAAAAAATTTAAACATATATTTCGCCTTTCTACGAAATAATAAATAAAATAAATATGGAAATAAAAGTTTTAGGCACTGGATGTGCAAAATGCAAAACACTAGAAAAACTAACCCGTGATGTTGTTGCGAAAAACGGTATCGATGCCACAATTACGAAAGTTGAGGATATTTTGGAAATAATGAAATTTAACGTAATGTCCACACCTGCTTTGGTTGTTGATGGTAAGGTAGTGATAAAAGGGCGTGTTCCCTCAGAGTCGGAAATAGCTGTTTTGCTAATGACTTCGATTGATTTAAACCTAAATAAATAACCTTAAAACTGAGAAATTATGAAACATTTATTGTCTTTAAGTTTAGCTTTTATAATGATTGTCGGCAGTATAAGTGTTGGAAATGCACAAACTGTAAAAAAAGCTACTACCCAAACTTCTGCTTCGAATAAAATTATGGTGTATTATTTCCACTTTTCTCGCAGATGCAATACTTGTATGTCGGTTGAAGCAACTGCAAAACAAGCATTGGAAACTATTTATCCCGATAAGGTGAAAAAAGGCGAATATACATTTCAATCGCTTAACCTTGATGATGAAAGCAGTAAGTCTATTGCCGAGAAATTGGGTGTTGGTGGTCAAACATTATTGGTTGTGTGCGATGATAAAAAGATAGACCTTACCGATAAAGGTTTTATGAATGCCCACGACCTTGAGAAGATGAAAATAGAAATTAAAAAAGCTATCGAACAATTAGCTAAAAAACAATAAGAATGGAGTTTTTAAGAACGATACTCGATAATTCGCAATACTCGTTTGTAACAGCTTTGGTTTTGGGCTTGATGACTGCCATAAGTCCCTGTCCATTGGCTACCAACATATCGGCAATCGGGTTTATTAGTCGAGATATTGAAAACCGCAAACGAGTTTTTGTAAGTGGTTTGGTTTACACTCTCGGACGTGCCATTAGTTACACGGCTTTGGCTGTGGTTCTTTATTTCGGTGCGAGCAAAATGAATGTTTCGATGCTGTTTCAAGGTTGGGGCGAAAAGCTTTTGGGTCCGATACTTATAATAATAGGTTTGTTTATGTTAGATGTTCTAAAAATAAACTTCCCAAGCCTATCGAAACTGACCGAAAAAATAGGAGAAAAGGGCAAAGGTAATTACTGGGCTTCGTTGCTGTTGGGAATGGTTTTCGCCCTTGCATTCTGTCCGTACAGCGGAGTACTATATTTCGCAATGCTTATACCTATTACCGTGGCAAGTGCAAGCGGGCTGTATCTTCCTGTTGTGTTTGCGGTGGCTACTGGCTTGCCTGTTATTGTGTTTGCTTGGTTATTGGCTTATGCTGTGGGAAATGTTGGTAAACTGTACAACCACATTAAAACCTTTGAACTTTGGTTCAGACGTGTAGTTGCCGTGTTGTTCGTATTGGTAGGCATATATTACATTGCTTTATTTTTTATGTAAAAAAATTTATAAACATATTTCGGCTAATCCCGAAATGTAAAGAATATAACTGATGAAACGTGATAAAAAAATAATACTAACCTTGCTCATACTTCCTGTTTGGTTGGTGGTTTATTATTTCTTACAACCAATTACCGATTGGTTTATAGATTCTGTATTGGTTTTGGAAAAAGGTGCAAAGTTGACGGAAGCATTGCGATTTTTTGTTTTCGAAATGCCCAAAGTAATGATGTTGCTTGGTCTAATCATTTTTATTGTTGGTATTATCCGTTCGTTTTTCTCGCCCGAGCGTACCCGCAAATTGCTTGAAGGCAAATCGACTTTCACAGGCAATGTGCTTGCTTCGTTGCTCGGCATTGTTACGCCTTTTTGTTCGTGTTCGGCAATCCCTTTATTTTTAGGTTTTGTGGAATCGGGCGTTCCGTTAGGGGTTACCTTTTCGTTTTTGATAGCCGCACCAATGATTAACGAGGTTGCCGTAATTCTTTTGCTTGGTCTTTTCGGTTGGAAAACTGCACTTATATATGTTTTGACAGGATTAATAATCGCTATCGTATCGGGTTGGGTAATTGGTAAACTTAAACTGGAACACTGGGTGCAAGACTGGGTTTATAATACAAAAATCGGAAACGATGATAGCGAAGATGAAAAACTGAGTTTCTCGAAACGTATCGGATTAGGTTACGATGCGGTGAAAGAAATAGTCGGCAAAGTGTGGATTTACGTTACCCTTGGCATTGCTGTAGGTGCAGGGGCTCACGGTTTTGTTCCGCAAGATTTTATGGTTGCTCTGATGGGCAAATCGGCTTGGTATAGTGTGCCGTTATCTGTTTTAATTGGCGTTCCACTTTATTCTAATGCGGCTGGAATTGTACCTATCGTTTCGGTTTTAATTGAAAAAGGTGCTTCGCTCGGCACATCGTTGGCGTTTATGATGTCGGTTATCGGGTTGTCGCTTCCCGAAATGATAATTCTTAAAAAAGTTCTTAAACTCCCGTTGATATTGACCTTTGTGGGAATTGTGGCAACGGGAATAATTGTAGTTGGTTATTTGTTTAATTGGATATTTTAAAATTATGAAAGTTCTAATCTTATGTACAGGCAATAGTTGCCGTAGCCAGATGGCACACGGTTTTATGGAATCGTTCGATAAAAACATAACCGTATGTTCGGCAGGAACAGAAGCATCGGGGAAGCTCAATCAAAAAGCGGTAGCTGCAATGAAAGATGCAGGTATTGATATTAGTCATCATACATCGGACTCGGTTGAAAAATACCTTGGTGAAGAATGGGATTATGTAATTACTGTTTGTGGTGGTGCAAACGAAGCTTGTCCAGCCTTTATTGGAAAGGTTAAACATCGTTTACATATTGGTTTTGATGACCCGAGCCATGCAACAGGAACTGACGAATTTATTTGGAGCGAATTTATCAGAGTGCGTGACGAAATAAAAGAAGGTTTCTATAAATTCTATGTCGAAAATATTAAAAAGTAAAAAGATGCCATCACAAAAACGTCTCAAATTTCTTGACCGTTACCTAACCTTGTGAATTTTTCTTGCAATGTTTGTAGGGGTTTTCGCAGGTTGGCTCAGCCCGAATGTTGCCCAATTCTGGAATAGTTTATCGTCGGGAACAACCAATATTCCAATTGCCATTGCTCCAGCGTGGTTTGGTATTCCAACCAGCGAAGCGGTTGATAAAATTACCATTGGTCAAATTGCAAAGTCGGTGTTTATCTATCTCGGAGTACCTTTTATTGCTGGGTTTTTAACTCGGTTTACTTTGATTCGTGTTAAAAGTAAAGAATGGTATCACACGAAATTCGTTCCTAAAATTAGTCCTTTGACACTTATTGCATTGTTGTTTACTATCGTAGTGATGTTTTCTCTCAAAGGCGAATATATAGTTAAGATTCCATTGGATGTGGTTCTGATTGCAATTTCTCTACTTATCTATTTTGTGATAATGTTTATGTTATCGTTCTTTATGTGTAAGAAAATTGGAGCAACCTACGAACAATCAACTACCTTATCGTTTACAGCTGCAAGTTCGAAATCAATTCGGGCGAAGCCTTTGCTGCTGTTATCGGTTCACTGGTGGAAGTTCCCGTTATGATTGGGTTAGTTAATGTAGCACTGAAATTAAAATCATTCTTCAAATAGTCTTTAATATTTCTAAAAATCCATAATTGTTTTCGCAACGATAAAACAATTTGTATTGAAAAGTATTGATTTTTGATTTGTTTGTACAACAATATGTTTAGTGATTTTTTAGGGCAGATGTAAACAATAAAATTTGTTCACTAATTAATAAATAAAAGAAAATTATATTCAATATTTGAGTTGTTCGACCGAAAATAAAAAAGTCTCAAAACCATTCGATTATGAGACTTTTTTATTTCGATATCCGAAAAAACTTTAAAGGTCGGGGTGAGAAGACTCGAACTTCCGACCACTTGCACCCCATACAAGTACGCTAGCCAACTGCGCCACACCCCGATTTTAAGACTGCAAATATAAAACCTAGTTTGGAAACCATCAAACTTTTTGGTCGAAATATTCTTTGATGGTTCAAAATAACAGACTTTTATGTCTTGATTGCCGTTTTTATGATTAATTGTTTTTTATTGTTAAGAAAGTAAGCGTTTAATGCCTGATGTGACATTTTCCCAACTAAAACGTTTCTTTTCGATTTTTATATTCTCAATAAATTCAGGAGCTCTGTTATGCTCAAAAAAATCGTTGATATATGTTGCAATATTCGAAGGTTCGCGTTCGGTAACATATCCAACCTTAAGGTGAGGAACAATTTCGGCTAACCCACCAACATTGGTTACCAACATTGGTATTTCGAAATGATATGCTATTTGTGAAACTCCACTTTGTGTAGCAGTATGGTATGTTTGAGCAACCAAATCGCTAGCACAAAAATAATATTTAACCTCATCAGATGCGATAAATTCATTTTTAATTATGACAGAATCTTCTAACTGATACGTTTTTATGATTTCATCATATATCGCTGGATCTTCATAAAATTCACCAGCAATCAGAAGTTTAATTTGTTTTTCTTTGATACGGCAATCGGCCATTGCTTTTAGCAACAAATCCAGACCTTTGTATTTTCGTATAACGCCAAAAAATAAAACGTATTTGGCATTTTCGTCAAGTCCAAGTTTCTTTCGAGCTTCGAGTTTATCTACATGTACCCCAAACGTATCGTAAATAGGATGGGGGACAAAGAGTTTGTTTTGGTTATCGGTAAATGCTTCCAAATCATTGAGCGTGCTATTGGCCAGTGCAATAAAACCATCGCAAACACGCATAAAGTAACGAGCAAGAATATTATCTCCGGGTCTGTGTTCGTGAGGTTTCACGTTATGGCACAACGCAATGATCTTCGTTTTTTTGTTTTTCTTTGCAATTCTCGATATGGTACCTAACGCCGGACTAAAAAATGGCATCCAATAGTGAATAATCACTGCATCGGGGGCTGCTTTCTTTATTTCCCGACCAACTTTTATCCACGTGAATGGATTGATTGAATTAATTTTTTGAACGATATGCAATCCTTCGGGAGCCGGACCACTGGCAAATTGTGTCTTCCCAGGAAACAGAAACCCCGGATATTGCAATGAATAAGTAATAATTTCCGATTCATCGCCTTGTACTAGGTATTGTTTATGAAGAGCCTCGTTGAAATCGGCTATACCTCCACGTAGTGGATAAGCCGGGCCGATTAATATCGTTTTCATTATTATTTATAAATTGATTTTTTCGTCAACCAGATAAACATTTCTTTCTTGTGAATTTCGAGAAATCATTTCGCCCAAAAATCCGGCAAGAAATAATTGTGTTCCTATAATCATGCATGTTAGGGCTAAGTAAAAGTAGGGGCTTTGCGTAACTAATTTGGCCGGTACTTGATTAAAAACATGATATAATTTTACAAAACCAATGTATGCTGCCGAAAGTAATCCGATTAAAAAAGTAACAATGCCGATTGAACCAAAGAAATGCATCGGACGTTTACCAAATTTCGAAATAAAGAGTATCGACATTAAATCGAGAGGACCGTTTATGAATCGTTCCAATCCGAATTTTGTTACGCCAAATTTGCGTTTTTGGTGTAATACAACTTTTTCGCCAATTTTACGAAATCCGGCCATCTTAGCCATTACAGGAATATAACGGTGCATTTCACCATACACTTCGATGCTTTTTATGACAGCCTTTTTATATGCTTTTAGGCCGCAATTCATGTCGTGAAGTTTAATGCCACTCATTTTACCGGTGGCCCAGTTGTATAATTTGGTTGGAATTGTCTTTGAAATAGGGTCGTAGCGCTTTTTTTTCCATCCCGACACTAAATCAAAACCATCCTGGGTTATCATTTTAAATAAATCGGGAATTTCGTCGGGACTGTCTTGTAAATCGGCATCCATTGTAATAACAACATCGCCTTGAGCTGCTTCAAAGCCTTTTTGAAGTGCAGCCGACTTTCCGTAATTGCGTTGAAATTTGATGCCTTTAATGCAAGAATCTTTGCTGCTCAATTCTTTAACTACATCCCATGAACGGTCGGTACTGCCGTCATTTATCATAATAATTTCGTAACTGAAATTGTTTTCGAGCATCACTTTTTTTATCCACGATGCCAATTCAGGAAGCGATTCTTCCTCGTTGTATAAGGGAACAATAACCGAAATATTCATGTTAATTTTATATTTGAAAGCAAATGTACACTTTTTAGAATAAAGTACTAAAACTTGGCTCGAAAAACTTCACAACGAACGGATTATTCGATATAAAGTTTTCCAGATGTATTCGTGCTATATTAAAACTGCATTAAAGTCGTAAACTCACTATAAAAAACTCAACCTTTTTATAATTTGTTTTCATATCTTTGCCAACTGTTTTTGATATAAATATTGATACATGGCACAGCAATTAAGCGAACAAGAAGTTATCCGCCGTCAGTCGCTCGACGAATTACGAAAATTAGGTATAGAGCCTTATCCGGCAGCGGAATACAAAGTCGATACATTTTCATCGGATATCCGCAACGATTTTGACCCTGAAAAGAAGAATTATCAAAATGTTACCTTGGCTGGTCGAATAATGAGTCGTCGGATGATGGGAAAAGCATCGTTCATTGAGATACAGGATTCCCAAGGACGTATTCAATGTTATGTAAACCGCGATGAAATTTGCCCCGGAGAAGACAAAGAAATGTACAATACCGTATTCAAACGGCTTCTTGATATTGGCGACTTTATTGGCGTTAAAGGTTATGCTTTTGTAACGCAAATGGGCGAAAAATCAATACACGTGAGTGAATTTACGGTTTTGAGCAAATCGGTTCGTCCTTTACCAATTGTGAAAATTCAAGGTGATAAAGTGTACGATGCATTTAGTGACCCTGATCAACGATATCGTCAGCGTTATGTTGACCTTGTAGTAAATCCGGGAGTTCGCGACACATTTATTGCTCGTTCAAAAATATTAAATACCATGCGAGATTTCTTTAATTCTAAAGGATATCTCGAGGTTGAAACTCCTGTTCTTCAGCCAATTCCGGGTGGAGCTTCGGCTCGTCCGTTTATTACGCATCACAATGCATTAAATATTCCATTATATCTTCGAATTGCCAATGAATTATACTTGAAACGCCTTATTGTTGGCGGTTTTGAAGGTGTGTATGAATTTGCAAAAGATTTTCGTAACGAAGGTATGGACCGCACTCATAATCCTGAGTTTACGGTTATGGAAATTTATATTGCATATAAGGACTATAACTGGATGATGGATTTTACCGAGGAAATGATTGAACGTGTTGCTCTTGCTTTGCATGGAAAAACAGAGGTTCAACTTGGTGATAACATCATCAACTTCAAACGTCCGTTCAAACGTATTACCATGTTTGATGCGATTAAAGAGCATACCGGCATTGATATTTCAGGTATGGACGAAGATGCTCTTCGTAAGGTATGTAATGATTTGCATATCGAAGTTGAAGAATCGATGGGAAAAGGAAAACTGATTGATGAAATTTTCGGTGAAAAATGCGAAGGATCTTATATTCAACCAACATTTATCATTGATTATCCAGTAGAGATGTCGCCATTATGTAAAAAACATCGTTCAAATCCACAATTGACCGAACGCTTTGAATTAATGGTTAATGGAAAAGAATTGTGTAATGCATATTCTGAATTAAATGATCCAATCGATCAATTGGAACGTTTTGAAGAACAACTTCGTTTATCGCAAAAAGGCGATGATGAAGCAATGTTCATTGATATGGATTTTGTTCGTGCTCTAGAATATGGTATGCCACCAACATCGGGAATGGGAATTGGTATCGATCGTTTAACTATGATAATGACCAATCAGGTTTCAATACAAGATGTATTGTTCTTCCCCCAAATGAAGCCTGAAAAAGTAGCACAAAAGGACGATATTTCGAAATATACCGAGAAAGGAATTCCTCAGGAATGGGCCGAAGTGCTTCAACAATTGGGATACGTTACAATTGCCAAGGTGCAAGAAACCAAACATACCAAACTGCATCAGGAAGTCTGTGGTTATAATAAAAAGAACCAGTTGGGATATGTTAATCCAACAATGGATCAGGTTCAAGAATGGGTACGTTAGTCTTTTAAAGAATTGAAGTATGGACTGTGAGAGTAAAAAAGTAGCTTTAATTGGAAGTGGAAGTTGGGCAACAGCTATTGCAAAAATATTGTTGCAAAATATTGATACTTTAAAGTGGTATATTCGTGAGCCTGAGATTATTAGTCATATGCTTAAGCATCAACACAATCCATTATATTTGTCGGCAATTCAGTTTGATATTTCGAAACTTGAGTTATATGATAATGTAAGCGAATTGATTGAGGATTCTGATATCATAATTTTTTGTATCCCTTCGAAATTTGTAAAGGGTTTGTCTGATTCGATAAAGGCTAGTTTTGACGGTAAACAGGTTGTTACGGCAATTAAAGGAATTGTTCCTGAAGAGAATCTTATTATTTCAGAATTTCTGAAGAAACGATTTAATGTTGATGATAATCGTATGGCCGTTTTTTCGGGACCTTGTCATGCTGAAGAGGTTGCTCTTGAAAGACTTTCATATCTAACTGTCGGTTCAAAAAATAAAGAATTTGCTCAGGAATTTGCTCAAATGGTGCAAAGTCATTTCATCAGAGCATGTGTATCGGAAGATGTTCAGGGAATTGAATATAGTGCGGTCATGAAAAATATTATGGCTTTAGCTGCCGGTATTTGTCATGGTTTAGGGTATGGCGATAACTTTACATCGGTGCTTATTTCTAATGCTATTCAAGAGATGAACCGATTTGTTGCTGCTGTGAATCCTCTGAAAAGAGATATTGACGATTCGGTTTACTTGGGTGATTTATTGGTTACTGCCTATTCGCAATTTAGCCGTAATCGGACTTTTGGTGCAATGATAGGAAAAGGTTATTCGGTAAAATCGGCTGAATTGGAAATGACGATGATTGCAGAAGGTTATTATGCCGTTTACTCGATAAAACATATTAATGATAAATATGGTGTTTATATGCCAATAACAACTGCTGTATACAATATTTTATACGAACGTTTTGCTCCGGCTTTAGAATTTAAAGTTTTATCGGAAAATTTGAAATAAAAACACTATCATATTGCAAACGAGCCGTATACATAAACATATGCGGCTCGTTTTGTTTTATAAATATGTGTCAGTCCACTCATGGTTGAGCAACACTTTTACTGTTTTAAATCCAATATTTTTAAGTAATTCGTGGGCAAGGGGTAAACCTTTGGCTACTTCATCGGGCTTGTGGCAATCGGTATTGACTGTTACGGGAATATTCATTGCAAGGCAACGCGATAAAATGTAGTCAGAAGGATAGTGGTCTTTCGTTTTGCCTCGATATAATCCTCGTGTATTAACCTCGACGATTGTTCCAAGTTGAGCAATTTTATAAAGCACGGGTTCGAGCAAATCGTTATACCACGATTCATTTTCACTAAAATACTTATTGCCGGTATTAAACATTTTTATTTTGTCAAGATGACCGATAATATCAGGATTCATAACATCGAGCATCTCCATTGTAAGCTGATAAAATTTGGTGACAGCTTTTTTGCCATCGCCTCCGAAAATTTCAAGCATTCCGTTGTCGAAAATACGTTTACTTGTGTCGATATTCCATGCTTCACCATTTTTTAGATTGTCGACAAAATGCACAGAACCAATAATATAATCAAGATTCAGCTTTTTGTAGTTTTCTGGTTGGGCCAGTGGATTTCCCGGAAAATAATCAATTTCAAGACTTTTATATATTTCAATTTGATGCTGGTATTTTGCTCTTAATCGTTCGATTTCTTCGAAATATGACGATAACTGTTCCTGAGCAATCGTCCATTGACAAGGAAAATCGACCGGAGCATGACAAGAAAAACCGTATGCTTTCATGCCATGCTGTATTGCACTAATGATGTATTCTTCGGGAGCACTGCTTCCGTCGCTGTAGTGTGTATGGCTATGATAATTGGTAAGAGTCATTACTGTTTTTTATGAATGAATCAAAGATACGAAATATTGAAATGTTTTAATGAAATTTTAATGTTTCGTATTTGTAATAGTTATAATTTTGTAACAGTATTTAGTGTTAACAATTATGTTCGTGTAATGAATGTCAATATTGATAATATTATCGATAATTTATTATCGCTTCACCCTTTGTTGTATAAGAATTTAATTCGGCCAACAAAAAGTAAGGCATCGCTAAATCCGGGTACAATGTTGGTTTTGTTTGTTCTTAAACGCCACGATATGTTACCTATGTCTGAAATTGGTCGGCAGTTATCAATGCCCAAACCCCATGTTACAAGTCATGTAGATAAATTGATTGAGGAAAAAATGGTGGAGCGTGTTTCTGATCCAAACGACCGGCGTATTATTAAAATCAAAATAACACCCAAAGGTTTAAGCGATTTGATTCATATTAAGAAAGAAATTAGCGAAAATTTACGCGCTAAATTGGTGCAATTAGATGAGGAAGTATTAATAACACTTTTTAATGCATCGAAACAAGTTAAGGATATTTTGATAATGATAAGTGACAATACATTTGAAGGTTGCAAATCGGAACATAAATGAGTGAAATATAATAATGCAATAAATTAAATTGTGATGAAACCCGCATGACTTGCTAGTCGCAAAAAATATTAGGAATATAATTTCTATGCGGGTTCACATCATTCCTATTAAAAACGATTAAATTAAATTATGATGAAAAAACAGAAGAACGTAAAAGTGTATATCCCATTGGCATTAGTGTTATTGATGGTGTTGGTTGGAAGTATAATGTGGTATAGAAACTATTCGAAATATATAACGACCGACGATGCTCATGTTGAATCAGATAATGTATCGATAAGTCCAAAAATAATGGGTCGAATAAAGACTGTTTACGTTCAGGAAGGAGATTCGGTAAAAACAGGAAAACTTTTGGCCGAACTCGATTCAACCGATTTATATGTTCAAGAAATACAAGCTATTGCAGCAAAATCGCAGACAGAAGCAGCTCGTGTTCAAGCAGAAGCAAAATATTCGTTCGATGAACAAAATATAAAAGTTGTGGCTGTTAGCGTAAATCGTGCGCAAGAAGATTTTGAACGAGCTAAAAATCAATTTGCTGGCGATGTAATTACAAAAGAACAGTTTGATCACGCAAAAAAAACACTCGAAACCGCGCAAGCACAGTATGAAGCTGCAAAATCGCAATTGACGGTTTCGAAATCGCAAATTACTAGTTCGATAAAAGCTGTTGAAACGGCAAATGCTCAAATTCAGGTTATTAAGAATCAAATTAATAATACGAAATTATATGCTCCTATTGATGGAATTATAGCAAAACGCTGGCTCATGCCCGGCGATATTGTTCAACCAGGTCAATCGGTTTATACGGTCAATAACAATCAAAAATATTGGATAATTGTTTATTTGGAAGAAACCAAAGTTGGGGCGCTTCATATTGGTCAAGAAGCTGAATTTGAATTAGATGCTTTTGATGGTGTAACCTTTAAAGGTAAGATTTTTTCGATAGGTTCGTCAACAGCATCACAGTTTTCGTTGATTCCGGCAAACAATGCTTCTGGTAACTTTACCAAAGTTACTCAACGAATTCCATTGAAAATATCGATAGATGAAACAGAAAACGGTGGAGCTTTATCTCAATACCGTTTATTATCGGGAATGTCGAGCGTTGTTAAAATCATAAAATAAAATATGCGTAAGGTTAGTCTTTCACATAAATTTCGAAAGAAAGTACGTAAACGCGATTCCTCGTTTCATCCGCAAAATTCTGCTTATAAGTGGTTTGTGCTTGCAAATGTAATGATTGGTACATTTATGGCCGTGCTTGATAGTACGATTGTAAATGTGGGATTACCCAAAATCATGTCATCATTTGGGGTCGGACTCGATAAAATAGAGTGGGTTATAACGGCATATATGTTGGCGATGGCTGTCATGTTACCAACATCTGGTTGGATTGCCGATAAATTTGGTTTTAAACGAATCTATTTCTTCGGTTTATTTTTATTCACCTTAGGTTCGCTGCTGTGCGGACTTTCGAACGATGAAAATACACTCATCATATCGAGGATTGTTCAAGGCTTAGGAGCAGGAACAATTCAGCCTTTGGGAATGGCTATAATAACTCGTGAGTTTCATGCAAAACAACGAGGTATTGCTATTGGTTTTTGGGCAATTGCTGCTGCGGCATCTGTATCGTTTGGACCAATCATTGGCGGCTATTTGGTTGATAATTTCAGTTGGCAATTGATTTTTGATGTTAATGTTCCCGTTGGGATAGTTGCAATGCTATTTACTATTGTTATTCAAAAGGAATATATTAATAAGAAAATCAAAGAGTTCGATTATATTGGATTCATTTCGGTTGTCGTATTTCTTCCGGTTTTATTATTTGCTTTGTCGGAAGGAAATGCTGCTACCAATGCTGATGGATGGTCGGCTCCGTATATTTTAGCTTGTTTTGCAATCTCATTAATTGCCCTTGCTGTTTTTTTAACACAAGAGTTTACAACTGCCAATCCGTTGATTGATTTACGTCTTTTAAGTAATTACAATTTTGGTTTCTGTAATTTTATCTTGTTTATCTTCAGCATGGGGATGTTTGGCAGCACATTTTTAATGCCTTTATATTTGCAAAATTCGTTGGGATATACTGCAGTTCAGGCAGGAGCAGTGTTTTTGCCGGTTGGAATTATACAGGGAAGTATGTCTCCTTTGGTCGGTTTTCTGTCAACCAAAACAAGTCCTAAAATTCCCATAATTTTTGGTATCGTTTTATTAGCATTCAGTTTTTATATTAATTCCAATTTATCGTTTTTATCGGAGCATGATTTTATTATGACATCGCTTTATATTCGGGGCTTTGCAATGGGAATCATCTTTACTCCATTAAGTACAATGTCGCTTTTGACGATACCACGCGAAAAAATGGCTCAAGCCTCGGCTATTACAAATACAATTCGTCAGATTGCTGGAAGTATTGGTGTTGCATTTTTTACAACCATGTTGACTTCTCGAGTTAATTTTCATACACAAGTATTTGGAAATGCAATTCAATCGGGCACTCCCGAATTTAAAAATGTAATTACTCATCTTGGATATCACATTCAATCAACAGCTGGCGGATCGATGTCGACTGCTTTAAAACAAGGTCAAAGCTTATTATTTTCCAATATTAACAAGCAAGCTTTTATTCAAGGGATTAATGATGATTTTCTTATAGCATCGGTGATAACGATTATCGCACTTATACCAACAATAATTTTACGATCAAAGAAAAAAGAAGAACAATATTAAAATACCAAAATATGAAGCCACAAAACATACTATTAATTATAAGTTTATGGGTAATAGGAATAATGCCGATATCGGCTCAAACAATAACCGCGACAGATTCCTTGTCATTAAAAAATATCCTTAATTCTGTTTTAAATAATTTTCCTGCATTACGCAAAAATCAACAAGAAATAAATGCCGCGGATGCTCGTATCGGATTGGCTAAAACGGCTTATAATCCTGATGTCAATTTCTCGTCAAGTTATTCACACATCGGTCCGGTATCGTCGATAAATTTTCCGGGATTGGGCGAATTTGAATTATATCCGTCGAATAACTATTCGGCTGCTGTTAATTACAACCAAATGTTGTATGATTTTGGCAAAACGGCTAAAAATATTGAGCTGGAAAATCAAAGTAAAACGCTTGTGGGACTCTCTACCGAACAAATAAAACAAAAATTGTCGCTGTCGGTTGTGTCCATTTATTACGTTATCGTTTATTTACAGGAAGCTGTAAAAATTAAAGATGAACAACTGAAAACGCTCAACGAGCATTTGTTGTTTGTCGAAAAGAAAAAAGCTACCGGCTCTGCAACTCAATATGATGTTTTGACAACCAAAGTTCGCATATCTGCAATCGAAAATCAGAAAACCGATTTACTCTCGGCATTAAAAATCCAAATATGCCAAATGAATTCGTTGATTGGTCAACCTGAAAAAACGACACTTTTGGTCAGGGAAGAATTGCAGGATATTGTTCTGGTAAGTCAAACCGATTCGTTGATTTCAACGGCAATGCAAATGAGACAAGAGTTGAAAATGGCTCAACAAAAAACAGTATTACTCGAACAGCGTTATAAAACGGTGAATACCTTGTATAGTCCTGTTTTGAATGTGTTTGCATCGGGTGGTGTTAAAAATGGTTATGTACCCGATTTAAATAAAGGAAAGCTCAATTATGTTGTTGGAGTAGGGCTGCGAATCCCAATGTTTGATGCCGGAAGAACAAAATACAATTTATTGCAAATAAAAGCTGATATTGAAAGCAGTAAAGAAGATTATGAAATTTCGCGAAGAACGATTGTCAATGAAGTTGTTGAAACAGAAACCGGAGTTGAAACTGCATTGCAAAAAATAACTCAAACCGGTTTACAAATGAAACAAGCAGAACAAGCAAATGCTTTGGCCGAAACAAGTTTCAAATCAGGTGTTATTACAAATCTTGAGTTATTGGATAATTCAACAGCACTGTCTGAGGCAAAATTACAGAACCTGAAAGCTAAAATTGACTACAGTGTTAGTTTACTGAAATTTAAGATTTCTCTTGGCGAAAAATTGTATTAATAATCGAGTTTATAGAAAAGAAACATTCGTCAGTTAATTTAACGTTTGTATTGAAGAACCGATATTTTGTCGTCGTTTGCAACCCGATTTGATTCACGAATTTTTTGAATGGCTTTGTTGATTGTCCATGAATCGAGTTGCGAATGGCTCAGAAAATCGGTTGTTTTCTTTTTGTCGGCTATATACACATAGCTTAACATCCAGGCATTTGCCATTCGAACATAATATGCATCTGACCTAATCGAATTCGAAATTTTTAAAATTTCATCGATTTTTTGTGCTTCGATGTAGTAACTCAACATCATGACCAAACCTAATCGTATTCTCCAGTCATTCTGATGGTTTGCTAATTCTATGGCTGTTTTGTAAAATGCTTCATGATATCGTTTTATCACGGGTTTGAGAGCTGAAACAAACAAGTCGCAAACTGCCCAATTGTCTATTTTTTCAGCAAAACGAAGCAAAGTTAATTGAGCAGCCTCAAATGTTGTGAATTTTATTTGCCCGATGAGTAAACCAAGCAGCAATTTCTCTTCGTGGATGTTTGATGTCCACAGGTTTTCCATCGTTTGTTCATCGATATTTTGTTTACTCAATGTTTTTGCAAGTGAGCGAATAATTGGAATTCTAACTCCGTAGCAATCATCGAGTTCGGGAATAAGTTTCATGTTAAACGCCTTATAAGTTGCATCGGCATTCTTTTGTAAAAATGATTGAATTTCAGAATAATTCATGAACGTTAGGATGTTAATAAACCATTTTTTATGGTTCTTCGCAATATAGTTTTTTTGTATTAATAAACAGTTTCGAGAACTCGTCAATTTTGTTTGTTTCATATTTTGCCGATGTTTCTACAGTTTCAATGGCACAGTTCCACCATCCATAGGTCAAAACTTCAATTCGTGCATACAGCAACTTATCAGCAGATTTAAATTGTTCGTTATATGTTTCCCATATTTTTTCCGGACAGCAATTCTTTAAAGCATTTCCGGCCATTACTTCTTTCCAGTCTTTGAGTAAACTGTCGCCATTGGCAATCAGTGCTTTATAATGTTTTGTTGTACAATCGGTTGGTCTTTTGAATTGATTTAGAATTTTAGGATTCGTGTAACTGATTGTCAGCAATTTCGCTAATGTATACCATTGTTCAAGTTCTTTCAGTTTTGATTGTCGGAACGATTCCCAATATTTTGTCTTTGGCAGTTCCAGATTTTTGAGTTTTGTACTTTTAACCAGATATTCTTTTTCGAGAGAATCGGTACGTAAAGCTTCTATTTCTTTGGGTTTTACAAATAGTGGTGTATTTTCTATTATCACATTTTCGAAGCACAAAAAATGGCAATCGGCAATGAGTTTCTGACTATATTGTTTGGTATTGTAGGTGCTTTCAAATTCGCACATTTCGCTACTCCACTTGAATGTTGCTGTTTGGCCATAAAGCATGGCTTCTGATAACAGACATAATAATAAAATACTTGCTTTCATAAACTCTCCACATTATTGTTTCTCTATTATCAAAAATACCATTTTGGAATGAAAAAAACAATAATACTGGGAATCATATTTTTTATGCCAACTATTTCAAACGATATATCAAACGTTTCAGTTCAATTTCGGCCGATTTAGCAGCATATTGCAAATTGACAAGGAGATAGCCTGCGTTTTCGTAACTCAGTTGTGCTGCCTTTACATCTAAAATGGTTGCTAAATTTGATTTGAATCGCTGCATGATAATTTGTACCAGTTTGCCTGAACGTTCGTAGTTAATTTGTTGAGCATCGAGTTGTTGAAGTGTATTTTGGTACGATAAAAAGGTTTTATATGCTCCCGATGTGTATTGTGTCAACAAATTTTGTTGTTGATGTTCAGCCATTGCAACCTTGCATTGTGCTG
>JACCEE011113362.1_pt1 | contig 23828 bp, 22 predicted proteins | sample 7449931 | NCBI WGS metagenome assembly JACCEE01 (sample SAMN15323457, study PRJNA562643) | freshwater metagenome | isolation source: river surface water | place: USA:Blue River Watershed | collected 2017-08-19 | reverse complement strand
TCACTCTCAGTATGCTTTCCATCTTTCTCTTTTTCGCTTCCTTCCCTCTTTTCTTCTCTTATCATTTCAATTTTTTCCTTTCTTCTCTTTCTTTCCCTCTTCTCTCTCTTTCTTCTTTTTTTACTCTCTTGACCATTCTTTTCTTTTTTACGGCTCTATCTCTATCTTCTTCCCTTTATATCTCCTAACTATTATTCCACCTTCCATTTTTTCTGTTATTTTTTCACTTTCATCTTGCTTTGATGATGGTTTTTTTCTACTATTCGAACGAACAACGTTAGAAGATGACGATGAAATCGGGATTGTCACCGAGACAGACTGTAAGTTTTCCATGCGGATCAAATAGATATTCAACGTTTGTCGTATATCTATCAATTATTATGATGAATCATATTCAATTTATTATGTATTTACAATTTGATTTCCACTATTGTCGGTTTGTATCGAACCAAGAGGAAGTGATGAATTACTTCGAACGCTACCAGATGGAGATACTGAAGGAACGACATCCACATCAATGGGAATTGGAACAATAACATCGTTTGTTTGGGCTACCGCAGAAGGCTCTCGTGGTGAAATAGAAGACTGTGGTGGAGGTGTAGGTGTAGGTGTAGGAAGTACTTGAGGGGCGAGCTGTAATGGTGATGACACTATATTCGCACTAGCCAAACCAGTACCTATACCTTGTTGTTGTAATTGACTAAGAAGTCGCAATAATTCTAATGGGTTCGGTTGCGGTGCTTGTTCCACAACAACCTGTGGCATATTCACGCTCGATATGACCGGTACCGATAATTCTGGTGCTTTACGAAATGACTGTGATCCAGACTTAATAGAATTATTACTATTTAATGTTTGAATAATGGTAGGTTGTATTGGATCAACACTATCATTATCATCATCTGGTCGGGTTGAACCGTTGGCTTCATTCATTTTTGAAATAGACATGTTCGTTAATGCTTGAGTTTGTGATTGAATCTGTTGATCGTATTCTGGATCATGTGACGGTACTGACTGCTGCGGTTTTTGCTGTGTGTTGGCCGGACTTCCTTCACGGCTTCCATGTCGGCTTGAATACTCATATTCATATTCATTATTGTTTGAATTCACAACAACATCAGTTAATCCATTCACGAAATTAGGCTTCTTAACACGTTTATATTTACGATACTTCGCATTATATATACTAATAATATCATCATCGATGAGTGGCGCAATATCTTGCATGTTTTTAATATCCGTCTTAATAATGTTCATCATATTTTCAGCTGTCATACGTTGATTTCGGTGTAGTGTCAATTCAACCTGCATTTTCTTCGATATTTGAGAAAACTGTAATGAACAAATACGATGTGACTCTGCGCGTTTTGCCAACTGAAAATACGTATCTACCGATTTTATAATACCAACAAAAACACTCCCAACACCTAATATAATGTTCATTTGATCATATTGCAGGTCGATACCCGTAATAAAACCTATAGCACTACTTAATATTATAACGGGTATATTGATATAATTCGACCGTGTATTGTATTTTTCATAAGACATACGATGTAATATTGACAATGATTCACATTCTTCTGAATTTTCTTTTAATAATTTCTCAAGATTCGTATTATATGTTACAGGTTTCGGAGTATAAGTCTCCTTTTTCGCAATATCTTTCAAGGCTTGATCCCCCATATATACTACTCTATCAACGATAATCTGTATATATCTACTATCTACATTATATTCCTCTCTAAATAACCGAAGATTGACCTCGCGGAAGAACAATTACAAATATACCGATTGCGATAAACCACAGTAAATAACTGATATAAAATACGAATTCAATATCAAAAAAGTTCATGATTTGAACAATAATTGCGCTCACAAAGAACAACATAATAAAGTTGTAAAACTTGTTGTCAAATAGACCCATTTTATTCAGCGTCAATTAAACAGCGTAAGAAACAAAGCGATGTTATATACTACAGTGATGAATATTTTACGTAATTATATAATCTGTAAATTCGGGATCATATGACGATGGTATATGGTCCGTAAGCACCTCATAGTATGATAACAACTGAAACTGTCTATAATCACATACACACCAAACCGGTCTTATTATTTTTTTGGCGGAATAATATCCGTTATATATCGTATCATACTCCTCCGGCCATGTATAGTCATAACTATAAATACTATCAAATGCTCCTCTTTGGTATTGTTCTTGTGTTTGTCGATATTGATTTATCTGTGTTTCAAATATATTTTTTCGTTCTGTATATTTTCTCACAACATCGTCATCAGATCCATCATCTTGAAACACGGTTTTCATACGTCCTGTAAAAACAGCATATCTTGATATGCCACCTTGCGCATTTTTTGCTTGTTTGGATTCCTTACTTGTATTGTGATAACATGCCCAATAATACGAGTGTTCGAGAGTTGTAAAATAGTAAAATGGACCAAAACGAGCAATAATCGGTTCTCTTTTCAATCCATAAATTGATGTATTTTCAGCATAACACAACGTTGATCCATAATATAAAATAGACGGAACTTCAATATTTTCTAATCTAGTAGTGGTATCTTTATTCACACGAACAATATTCTGTAATACTCCGATCAAAGGATATGCCATGAAAAAATCGATAGCATCTTCGGCGATTGGAAGCGTAACGTATCGTTTGTAGTTTATGATTTCAGAGTAACATATCCAATACCAGTTGTGTGGTTTTGTAAGAGTCAGTTGCCCAGGAATTACTTGTTCCTTACGGAAATATTTCTCGTAAAAAATAACACATTTACCGGTTGGCTCATCATAAAGATATCCTTTGAACCGAAACTTACTACTAAATAATTCTTTCATAATCGCATCACATTCCTTTCGTATATGTTTTTTCGAAGAATGGTTATAATATGGTAATTTACAAACCGATTTTTCGTAGTAAAAAAGAAACTCGACAAATGGAAGGGTCGATACTGTATTTATTCGATATATCATGAGTTCAAACATTTTTATTTCCGGATGTTTTTCTGAGAATTCTTCGATATCATAATCGAGTTCATTATCAACAAAACTATATTGATAATGTATCACGTTGTCTTTTACAGATGTTCCTAATGCGACAATATAGTCATGGTTCTGTTCATCCGTATGTTTTTCAGAGCCGGACTTCACGGATTCCTTATCCGTTTCAATATCATCACTTCGATCAGAATCGCTATCGTTCTCTGAACGTGTTGTTGCTCGTGAGCGTGATCGTGACTCTGAGCGGGACCTTGAGCGTGAGCGTGATCTCGCGTGCGAACGTTGCTTGGAATCATTATCATCTTGATCTTCTTTTTCATCTACAGCTGTAAAAATATCTCGTAATGTGTTTTTCTTATCTCTAGCGCCACCATTTATATAAAACATGTTATAGGTATATAAAAATACTTATAACATATGTATTTATTTGATTTTTGGAATCTTCATTTTAATCGACTCGCGGGTTTTTTCAACACGAGACGCAAGTAAAAATTCTGTTAGACTATTCGCTTTCTCGATGTCATCCTTATAATAATTCGTAAGCGCAGATTTCAATTGACCGTTATTCAACGGCGCACGTGTTTTTGTTTTAGAATACACAATACGACCGTTCGCAATATCAAAACAGTCGATTTCGTTCTTACGCATAACGTCTAAAAGTGATTTAGATAATTGCTGATGGATCAGTTTGCGCTTTTTTATTTCAGCCGCCAGCGTGCTAATCTCATTTTCTACCCGAACCCACTGGCGTAAATAATCCTTCAACTCTTCCTTTGTTATAGCGGTTTGTGCTGGAGTAACTTGAGGTCCAGACGCAGAGACCGAATCAGACGAAGACGCACTTTCTTGTTGGTATTTTTTCGACACATTAACCAAATCTGTACATACTGGTTGCGCATGCTGACCACCTTGAACTGGAAGAGGATATTGTTGTGGTTGTGGTGTTTGTTCTAGTTGAGACATATCTTTAGATTATATGTATAAACAATAAAAAAATGTATTACTATTATCGCGTATATTTGGCAGGTTTTTGTGCTAGACGATATGCCGGTTTTCGATGATCACACTCTTTATCCAAAATATGAAAATCGACAAGCGACGCATTTCCGCCAGTAATCGCACTTGCTAATCGCGCGTTCCCCCATGATTGTGGCGTCTGATTTGGTCGAGAACCGGATGAATAATATGCTCCCTCACCTTTCTTCACGATTTGCCTTAATCCTTTGAGCGAACACCCTGATCTTCGAGACAATTCTCTCGTTGGCCTTATTTTATCGACATGATATAACGTTTCCGCGTGCTCAAGGTGTTTAGACGGTTTTGATTTGAATGACCGCATCGCTTTACGTGTATAATATTTGCCTTGTTTATATAACTTGCGAGATTTCGTAAGTTCTTTACGTTGTCTTACCTTATCACGCGCGGATAAGGTATCTGGTAGGTATCGTTTTATGAATTGCATTGATTTACCTGAAACGTATTGTTACAACAATACACTATTATATGTATTAGTGTATTATATTTTATTCGGGTATTATATAGTGCTTAATTTGTGTAACTCTTATGTTGAAACGTGTTAGATTGACACTCATGGCTGATGTCCATAACAATAATAAGAATGCTTCTTATACCGCTGGTTCGGGTGTGGGGGCTTCTTCGATTGCGGTTCGGCGCGCTAAACTAAAAAATGCGGCGCCCCCTGTTGCGTCACTTTGCCGTCTTCAACCGGTTCCAGGCAATTCCCGGGTGAATAATGTTTTTATGAAGATGTAGAAGTATAGACAGAGATTCATTATTATTTTCGTTTATAGGCAATTTTACTATATTTTATTAGAAATATAATAATAATACTATTTTTTCATAACTACTATTTATTCAAACAGTTCTTTTCATAATGCGCTTTACAATATGCGGCTTGCTGTGTTTCTGAACCAGTTTGTAATGAAACTAATGTTTTCGGAATCCACATCGGTTTCCCACACGGACAACCTTTACGTGGGCCAGACAATAATTTGAATGAGCATACACTTGTTGCTGGATTGTTATGGGAAACGATGACATTCTTATTATCGACATCTGATGTTGTTTTGGTAGTGGTTCGACGTCTTGATTTCCGAGTAATAGGTAGTGGTACTTCATTTTCAGATTCAACCTTTGTTTCTAACTTATTGAAATGTCTAGCACACAACATCATATCATATTTTTCCTGATATACACAACTTGTACGACATTTTGTCGCTCCATCCACGTGGCTGTTGTATTCACATGTCAAAGAAGGAAGTGCTAGATCCACCGGAGTATTCACATATTTTATTTTACTTACATCTGGATATGGATAATATGGAAGAAGTTGCGGTGTTAGCGTCCGACAATACGGGCATTTTATTTCGTTGTATGATACCTTCGTAGTCTCAAGATTATATGAACTATTATACAACACAGTTGAGACATTTGATTGAGGCGAATTCTTTATATACATAGTAACAATCTTAGATGATACATTTTTAGGCAACATCGAGCATTTTTGAAACAGAACCTCCTTAAAAAGAGGAACATAATTGAATTTATGACCACACTTTAAAGTAATATGGTCTTTTCGTAAAACCTCATCGCTAATTAAACACTTCTCAACCGGTTTATCTTCAATATTAAGTGATAATGAAGGCATACTCGTGTCAGTTGGTTTGGCTCTAATATTTTTAAGCTCTTTAAAAAAGTCAAATCCGCCTTCAATTTCATATGTGACATCCGAATCCATTATAAGAGACTTGTATATGAATATAACAACGTCATTTTTTTATATTCATATAATTCATATATTCTGTAATAACATAATTATTGTAATGGTCTCAAAAAGTATATGGGGACCATGTGTCTGGTATTTATTTCATACACTGGCATACAAAGCGATACCCGAAAACTTCGCCGAAATAAAGAATGATCTAATCCAATTTATACAGCGTATTTGTGCTAATCTACCGTGTCCGGAATGTACGCAACATGCGATAGAGTATATGAAACAACATGCGCGAGTGCTATCACTCATAAATACGAAAGAACAGCTTCACTATTTCCTCGTGGATTTTCATAATGCGGTAAATGCGCGAAAGCAGAAAGCAAAATTCACGTATGAAGAAGCCAACGAGAAATACAACCGGGCAAAAACCGGCGATGTCGTTCAATATTTTTTTCGCATTTATGGCGAAAAATCAAATGGAGGCAACTTGAAAATGTTTGTCAATGGTTTCCAAAAACAAATATTGTTGTCTGACTTTTCAGGATGGATGGTGCGGAATTACAGCAAATTTCATAATTAGTCGGTAGTTTATACATTATACGAGTGAATATAATGTATATAGCACAATACATCATCTAATGGTTATATTTTTGTATTACAAGTCCTGTATCACTTGTCCATTCTTATAGACAGAGCATTTAAAGGTCTGGTTCTGCGGACGCTTACAAACAACGTTATTGCTCGTTAAGTCATTAAAAAATAAAAGGCTCTCGAAGCTATTAAATTTCAATAAGAAATACCAGATCGCACCTAGAGACAATCCAACAATACCTCCAATTGTAATACCACGTGGGACCGTGCAAAAATACTGGAGTTTCACATAAGCATCTACTGCGAATATACTCACTATTGTTCCAACAATCCAGAAATTAATTTGGTTATTGGACAACATAGGTAACAATAGATACATCAACGTGAAACCAATAAACATACTGTTGTAATTCGGGACGTTGTAACGATTTGGTATAAGAGGGAACTCAACTAGATTACATATCGGACCTTCATTATCAAGTGGCTCACTTCCAATCACCATACTTACCATATAGTTTATCACCGAAGCAATCAATACACCACCTAGATATATCATTCCTTTAATGTTCTGATTAAAAATCGAAACCAGAACAAGAAAAGTTCCTAAAAATAAAGGTGCGAATATACTGAATAATTGAATAACATTTGAAAATGTAAGTTGGAGTGTCATTTTATGATCGTTATATAATAGTAGTATTTTAATCTAGATACAATTGATATATAAACACATCATGATATAGAATAGTAGTTACGCTGATACGTCATATTCTATTGTTACGAAATGGGCATTCCGAGTTACTTTTCAAATATTGTAAAACGCCATAAGTCAATTATTAAACGGTTGGCTGGGTTGCCTCGGATTCATAACCTATATATGGATACGAATGGCCTTATTTATGACGCAGTACGTGTCGTAGGGTCGAACCGCGGTATATCTAACGACGAATATGAGACTCTTATTATTGATACGGTATGTAACAAAATCGACGAGTATCTCGCGTTGTTTCGTCCCAGCGATAAACTGATGATCGCATTCGATGGTGTAGCACCTGTTGCTAAACTGAACCAACAGCGCGAACGAAGATACAAGTCATGGTTTACTTCGGTAGTCGAGGATACAATCACTCGAAAAAATGCGCTTATTGATCCGTTGGCTGTAGACGCAGTTGCAGTAACAGGAGGAGCGCCGAAGACATCCCCTAGTAGTCAAAAAGCATGGAATACTTCCGCAATCACACCAGGAACAGCATTTATGAAAAAACTTAATACGCGTATGCGCGATTATTGCGAAGTAAAGGCGCGCGTAATTGGAAATCAGCTCACATACGTATATTCTGGAAGCGACATTCCGGGTGAAGGGGAGCATAAAATTTTCGAGTATATCCGCGAAAATGCGGACTATCACAAAGATACCATCACATTAATCTATGGATTGGATGCCGATCTGATTATGTTATGTTTGAATCATCTACATATATCTCAGCGCATTTATTTGTATCGTGATACGCCGGAGTTTATACAGTCGCTTGACAGCACATTATCATGCGGTGATCAATACTATCTAGATATACCTGAATTCGCATGTTCGTTGGAAGAAATCATGCGTGAGACGAAAAGTAATGGCGGAGGTGGAGGCGGAGGCGAATCTCAGCATAAAACACCTTATATATCGGATCATAAAACGGTATCGGCATCGGCTACGTCACCGACGATGACGAATAGCAGTGACAAGCCCGTGAAAATAACATCAGAAGTTGTTGCTGCGATCGATGACTATATCGTGATGACATTTATGCTCGGCAACGATTTCATGCCACATTTTCCATCCTTAAATTTACGCACAAATGGTATGACCGTATTACTCCAAACATACGCGAATATGTTTAAAGGAACGAATGATTATTTGGTTTCGCGCACATCTGGACGACCAGTTATCGTATGGAAACATATGCGTGCGTTTATTGGATTGTTGGCCGAGACCGAGCATAATCGATTCATGAACGAACATAAAACACGGGATCGCCAAGGAAAGATGAAGTTTGGAAGCGATGGTGCCAGCAGTAATAATCGAATGTCGGGAAATAATCGTGCTATAGGCAGAGACGTTGGAACTGGTGCCACCGCCGCCGCCACAACAGATAAACCACAACCGCCCATCTCTGTCGATATTCGCGAAATCACAAAGATCGCGTGTAGTCGTGTGGTTCAATTGGTTGGTAATATCGAACGCTGTCATTCCTTAAATGAATTCATGTCCATTCCACTTCAAGAACGTGCTGCCGAGAAATATATTGATCCGTTTCGAGAGAATTGGGAGTTCCGTTATTATGACGCATTATTTGGTATCGATATTTATGCTAGAGAACGTGAAGACAAACCTGGCAAAGATGATAAGAATGGAACTATCGACCGACTTCAGATGATTTGTGTTAATTATATCGAAGGGTTGGAATGGACCATGCGATATTATTCGACGGGTTGCGTGGATTGGCGATGGACCTATAAATATCCTTACGCCCCTTTACTCGTTGATTTGATGCGTTATATGCCGCATTTAGACACGGCGTTGTTTCCAAATGCTACACCTGATGTGAAAAACCCGGTTCGCGACCTTGTTCAGTTGTGTTATGTCCTTCCGATGGCGTCGCATAACCTTTTACCGGCTGCGGTAGCGGAGAAATTGAAGCGGTCGTATTCGCATTATTACTGCGATAAACTGGATTTCAAGTGGTCATATTGTAAGTATTTCTGGGAAGCACATACTGAATTGCCGCATATCAGGATTTCAGAATTGGAGCGGGTGGTGGCGGGGGTGGTGTAATTATTATCTCATATTATAATATAATATACATCATATGTCGGCAGAAGACGTTGCTACTAGTGATAAAATTGTCACCGTACGTATTATTATTGGCAGGACTAACCCTCCACATAGTGGGCATATAAAACTGATGAAAGCTGCGATAGACGCCGCAAAGGGAAGTCCAGGCCCAATAAAATGCGCTTTATTATTACTAGGCAACGGGCCTGGAGGCCAACGAACAAATGAAGATCCGATAGACCATCAAACAAAAAGTTCTTTTATACGAATCAAACTTATGAATAAAGGTTACACAGATAATGTTGATTTTGTAATTCAAGAAATGAAAACAACAGAACAAGGTGGTCCTTCACAAAATATATTAGATTTTTTGTTAGCTTCTAGAATCAACCCTAATAGTTATGATGGTTCAATTGATATTATTCAACATACTGGAAATAAACCAGGCAAAGCCAGTAAATCAAGACGAGTTGTTCCTAGTGATTCTGAAAAACATGAAGGGCTTCGTTCGATTATTAAAAGCAGGATTAAATCTATTTATATTCATTCTCCTAGTGTAGAATGTCGGCAGGAAAGTGTCGATGCCGAACCAATATATGGAGAAACACCAATGTCGGCAACAAAAGTAAGAGAAAAAGCAGTTAGTTGTTATCAAGAGGCTACTGACCTGATCGATGGTGGTGAAGCTGCCGCTGCTGCTGATCCTGCTGCTCTTGCTGCTATGAAACTGGCAGATGGATTTGAATGTTGGAAGGAAACATTTGATTTTTATAGTGGCAATCCCGAAGCCTTAAGATTATCAAAAATTATGTATGACTCTATTATTGAACACAAAGATAACAAATATAAACCAGTAAAGAGACCATCTAAAGGCGATCCCAGTTTTGTTGTCACATCAAAGTCAAGACTTGAACCAGGTAAAGCTGGCTCGCGTCGAAAACACACGCGAAAAAGAATATTGCGTAATAAGAAAACATTACGGCGCAATCGTAATAATCGAAAGCATCGTCATACACGTAGGTGAGATTTTATATGATTTAGATGTATTATTTACGGCTACCAGTTATCGCATCCCATGCCGCCGCGGCGCCTTCCCGAATCGCCATTCCAGGTCGATTATGCTGAGCGTAGTAGTTGGCATTCAATCCATGACGCATAACGCCTGAATTATTGAGTGCGGCATTTACACCTGACTGTATTACGGTTCGTTGGATGTTGCTGATAATACCTTTTTTTTCAGGTTGAGGTATTGATGCGAAATTCATAACGGGTGCGGACATTCTTTGTATTATGATATAGAATAATATAATATAATACGCATAATGATCGAATATCTTCCACTAGTAACGGCCGGTGGGTATATACTATACGTTCTAACAATAGACCTTATAAATTATATAAAGACGCAATAATAAATGTATTATTGTAACGTTGAACCCTGTTTCAAAATGATTGTACCTATTGGTGTTGATTGTGGAATGGCTGAATTTCTAAAAAAATACAACCTACGAACTTCGTCTTTTCCTTTTGATTGGACCGTTACATATAACGGCGTGTCATCGTGTATAAACGACGATTTCAAATTCTTTACAGAACCTTTAGACAAACGAATAAACAAATATGATATGTATTTTCATCACGATTTTATCCATCCTCATTTATTAAGCCAAGATACGGAAAAATATGTTCGAAGATATAACCGTTTGCTCGAAATTCTTACATCTGGAAGCGAAGAAATCATATTTTGTAGAAAAGGGCATGCCTCTCATCTACACAAGGAACACAACGGAAAATATACGCATATTACAAGTGATCTTGATGACGCTAAAAATCTAGATATCGTGCTTCAAACGAAATATCCGAACTTGAAATACAAAATAATTGTAATATTGGTATGTGGTAATTGCTTTAACTCAGCCGCAACATATACGTCAGATTCGAATAATATTGAAATACATAATATTGCGTCGGCCCAAGCTGATGATGCTCGATTTAATGACCTTTGTCGAGCCATTTTCAAGGTGTAGGTAGTAATAGACTATATAAATTTATCACGAAACACCGCATCTACACTTTCAAGCGCACCTTCCACCCACCCTTGGTCGCGACTCACAACCTCTCCAACAACTACCATTCCAGGCATCGGATGTTGTGCTTTATTGATGAATTCTGGCCGTCTCTTATATTCCGTCGGATGAATAGGGGTATAGTAATGTGTTCCATCACTCCAGTAATAATCACGAATTGCCGTTATATTCAACGGCACTTCATCTTTTGGTATTCCAAGTGCTTTTTTTATCCACTTTGAATACATTTCGCGAACTTCTGGCGTATTTTCAAGTGCGCCCTTCGATTTCAGGGCTATCGCATGTTGGTTATCAGTATAAGCCACCATATATACTCCTTTATCCGGATCCATAGGTATCAGTTTTTGAAGCGGACCTTGAACAACCGTAAATGTCTGAACATACTTTTTCATGATTTCGGTGCTAGTTCGGTCAAACTTTGCATATACAATAAGAAATGGCTGTCCTTTGATATTCTGGTATATACTTGTCGGAGACGACGCACCTGGAACAATTTTTCGGATGCCATGTATCGTAGTCGCAACAATTACTTTATTCGCGTAGTATTTCTTATGATTAGCGGTGGTGATTTCAAACCGATACTTGGCATCGTTGTCGGTGCCTGCGCTGTCTTTTCGTTGTTCAATCTTACTAACCTCCGTCGAAAATCGAAAGTGTGGTGCGCCGCCGATTCTATCATACAATCTCTCGATCAGGTCGCTCCAAGGTACGTGAAGCGCCGTCCATCCACCGACATTATCATCCATACCGTAATGATATAATGTCTCACATATATCAGCGTGTTCGAAGTCGGTATAACCGGTAGTAATCACGAACTCTTTGTATTTATCATCACCAAGAACATCTACGAAAAATTGCTTGAATGTTTTATCTTGATGAAAAGATGAGTCTTTTTTATATGCGTCTTTCAACTCTCGAACAATTCCGATGATATCTACGGGTTGAAATGTTGCGTAATTTCGAGTGGATTTGAATTCTGAATACGGAGTCTTGGTATCTTTGAGAAGTTGTATAAGCGCATGATCTTTGTTCTTACGTCCAACACCGGCGCCGACCACGACATCCGCGCCATAAAATGTTTCGTTGCCGGCGCGACCACCCATCCATTTTTTCGGATTTTTCTCTAAAATAAGGAATGTCGTATTCGCAGGTGCGATGCGTTTGATTTGATATCCCGCATATAAACCGGCGATACCGCTTCCAACGATAATAATATCAACGTAGTTGTTGTTCATATTATTATATGATTTGGTTATAATTTATTCAACTAAATTATTACGTTCGATTACTGTTTCTTTGGCGATATTCTTCACAACCTTCAGTATGTTGTCATCTTCGCCATCAAGGACATTTTTTGAAAATTTCATATACATGTCATTCGCGCGTGTATCGCTATTCTCGCATTCCGGATGTTGCTTGGCCCATTCATTCAAGATGGCGATATTCTTATGTTCGACTGTTTTGACAGCATTGATGAGGTTATCACTATTCACACCTTCGCGCTCCCATTTATCATGCTCCTTTACATACAATACCTCACGCTTACGATCGCTACAATGAATCGGACGTTTATGAATATCTGTGTTTTTCAGATTATCGATGAATATACTTGAGATGCCTTTTACATAACCGTTACGTCCTACATTTTCCATGTCTTCCGTTGATAGTTCAATCGAATTCACGAAGTCGGTTATATTCATCGCATCTTTACACTTTTCATTCAGGAACACGTTGATACTGAAATGATTATCGCCGTTATGATTATATATATTATTATTTGTAACGGATGCCGCATTATTCGTATTATTCAAACATAGTTCCAATACTTTGTCGGTTGTTGCTTGTTGGTTTGCCATAAGATCTTGATTTGTTTTAATTATTTCAGTTGTATTTTTTACGACATCAGCAATAATCTTTTTGAATGCGACGTTATCTTGTAATAACATGTTCATCATATTCATAACGTTAGGGTCATTTGTATTCGTTATTTGCGGTTCTTCTGTTATTGTGCCATTACATGTTTTCATATGACGAGATAGTCCTGATGAATAAGCATAACATAGACCACAATATTTACATGTGCGACTCTTATTTGAAGAACGATTTATCTTTTTCGGAGTAATATGCGGTTTATGTGTTTTATTTGGACTATCAATAATATTTAATACAATATCATTATCAGGAGCGGAATTCTCATTTTCTTCGTTTTCATTTTTGGCTTTATCTAAATGTGATATACCGCATTTTGATAAATGCTTCTTTGTTTGAACATGTTTTTTATAATCATAACGATTTAATGTATAAAAATTACAAATATTACAAGAAAACATACCATTTACTGAGTTGATTTTAATTGGAGTTGTATTATTACTAGAGGTATTCGTATTCATTTTCGTATTCATTTTCGATGTTTCTATAGGTGAATGTTCTGTTTTATTATTCAATAAGTTATATTTCTGAACATTATTCGCCAATATACTCTCAATATATTTTGAACGGTGTGTAATAGCTTGTTGTTGTATTTCATTTTCAAAACTAATTATAATATAGATTATATCAATCATACATTTTTTATCACCTTGAAAATACTCATTTCCATATTCATTACACTTATGAAACTTATCACCGAACAAACGAAGAATTACCGTTTCAACAAATTTACAATCAATACATTCTATTTGACAAATCAACTGCGAACCCTTTGGATAATTATTAAATCTTGACAAATTAGATTGTCGCGACATTCCAACTTTATATATGTTTTCTTTTGTTCGTATAAATTCTCGCTCATGTAACAAATATATGTAATTTGATTTGATTTCATTCATTATAATATAACAGCACTTATATTATAATTATTACTATTTTATTTTTATATAATGATTACACGTTTATTCTATCATAGTCTTACGTTCAATTACCGTTTCCTTAGCAATATTCTTAACCACCTTTATTATGTTCTCATCTTCACCATCATAACCATGCTTTGATAATTTCATATACAGGTCGTTTGCACGAGTCTCGCTCTTCTCACATTCCGGATGTTGCTTCGCCCATTCATGTATCATTCTAATATTCTTTTGCTCGACGGTTTTGACTGCTTTGATAAGGTTATCACTATCTACGCCTTCGCGCTCCCATTTATCATGTTCTTTTACATACAATACATCGCGCTTACGATCACTACAATGAATAGGTCGTTTATGAACATCCGTGTTTTTCAGATTATCAATAAAGATATTCGAGATGCCCTTTACATAACCATTACGTCCTACATTTTCCATGTCTTCCCTGGACAACTCAATCGAATTCACGAAGTCACTCATGTTCATCGCATCTTTACACTTTTCATTCAGGAATACGTTGATACTGAAATGATTGTCTACTTTGTGATTATAAATATTATTTGTAACAGAGGCCGCAGAGTTATTTATACATAATTCTAATAATTTATCATTTGTTGCTTGTTGGTGTGCGATTACTTCTTGATTCGTCTTCATTAGTTCGGTTGTGTTTTTGGTTAATTCACAATTTGATTTCACAACGTCGTTGTTCGATTTGACAAATTCAATCATAATTTGTTTTAAGTTATTCAAAACTTCTAATGTTTCATTCGATGAAATTATATTATGTTCCTTACTAAACTGATTATACTTTACACAGCAACGCAAATGACGCGATAGTCCTGATTTATGTTTGTATGTCGCATTACATGCTTCGCACTTATGAAACTCTATATTATTTACAACAAAATTGAAAGGCTGTTCTATTACATCATTATTATGTTGGATTGTATTGGATTTTTTTACATGTTTTACAGTTTGTAAATGACGTGTATAATCTTTCTTATTTAACGTGATAAAGTTACATACATCACAACGAAACATATTCTTGTATATGTGATTAGAAAATGTTTATTTATTATGTTTCATATTATACACATTATAAGCCACTTGCTGGCTGGCCTGCTCGCCTCTGCCTGATAACGAAATTACGCATAAATTACCATTACCCCTTACTGATTATCCCGCTGGGTTTTTTTGAGTTATCATCGTCAAAAAATGTCCATTTTTGGGACGATGGCCTAACCGCCACCACCTCGTTGTTAAAAAAAGTCAGTCACATTTTTTTCGTCTAAAAAAAGGTTTTGTGAGCATGTCAGTCACAACATAGTTTTTTCATGATGTTTCAAAAGTCTCCCACGCTATAGCCAAAATGGACATTTATAAAATGTCCGTTTTTTTGGATGTATTTGGCTTACTGAGATTACATAGTTATATACATATATTATCAAAAGTCACACGATATTACATGTTGGGTTTTTCTATTATCATCCATTTATGTGTTCATTAGATTGTCTATATTCGTTTTTTCATCGTTTTCAAACCAAATATTTTCGGCCAATCACTGACTTTTCGGCCTTCGGCCGTCCTTCCAAAATCCGCCAATTTTATATAAATCGATCTGTATGTATTCTACTATATTTCCCAATCTCCAAAAATGGCCATTTCCGACATTATCCTGATGTCCCTTGTTACAAGTATTCCCATCCTTTATACATTCCCGATGATACTCGCACATTTTTTCAAGATTCAAGGCTACAAAATTTCCGACCAAACTGAATGTAATCAACTTATCAATAAGTTACAAATCCGACATTCTGTATTTTACCAAAATGGCCGTCCATTCGGTCTATTCTATGGAAAATGGTATATCGGATATATTTACTCCAACGAATCACAACACGGAAGTCAAGGACAGATCATGTATATTATTATGAAACGCACGACATATGAAATCACCACTGGTAAAACTTCGCTGTTACGACCTGACACTTCCACCGCCACCGCCACCGCCGCCACCGCCGTCCGCGAAAATAAGATCATCGACATTCGTGAGCGCCGCGGCAATCCATGGTGGTGGGAATATGCCGACCGTAAGTATGACGCAACCAAGTTCCTGAAACGAGAACCGAGAGATTACCAACAGAATATTATCGACGATATTCTCTCGATCATCAAAAATAAGTCCTCGCGAAGCGGTACATTTTTCATTTATGGCGAGCCAGGGACTGGCAAATCTCTCCTTACATTACTCCTTGCGAAACACATCGGTGCGTATTATTGTGACACATGGAAGCCGACCGATCCAGGCGACAATCTCTCGAAAGTATATAGTACGGTTTCACCTGATGATAACAAACCGCTTGTGTTGGTATTAGAAGAATGTGACAAGTTGATCATGAATGTCCTGGATGGAAATGTAAAACCACATCTCTATATTCCGATCCCGATGATGGATAAATCAGACTGGAATAGTATGTTGGATAAAGTCACAGACTTGGGATTTTATCCAAATTTAATCTTGATACTTACATCAAATATCTCTCGCGCCGAGATTCATGAAAAGGACGCATCAGTGCTGAGAGATGGACGGATTGACAAGGCATATCATATGAAACGAAATGACAATCGGTAGTGTTGTTGATTGAAAGCTATTCCACCGTGAAATCTTGTGTTCCGAGATTAATAGCGGCAGCATCTGGAATACTTATATAGGATGTAGTATTTCACAGAAAAAATATACTGGACATATAGCAGTACCTGCGTAACTAAAATGTGTGAATTTTATATTTATGTGATATAATATTATTTTATACATTTTGTATTGTTCCAAATAACCGATCCATAAAATAGTTCATACCGTAATTACAACGAAACATGCGATGATGATTTTGATGAAATCCGCATGTTCGGCCGGTATGAGAAGACACAATCGTATTTACAGTCGCAACAGTTCCAATCAAATAAATATGAAAAACTGAAAAACGAATGAAATAATGTAATAAAAAAATAGAGCCAAAGTTGGTTATTATTGCGTCGAGTGGATGCGCATATAACGCAAATATACCAATAACTTCATTATTTTCATGATGAGTTTTATGATACTTATACAGGTATTTACTGTGAATGATATAATGGATTGTGTAAAACCAGACTTCTCCAAACACGATTTGTGAAAAAATATATAAAACTTCAGCCAATACCGAATGATAATTATCGACGGGTGGTAACATATATAAGACACTCCCTAATGAAAGTGGTTGGAATACAAATACATTCCAAAAGAGATTTTCAACATGATGCCGTTTTATTTTATTTACGTATAGTTCTTTATTTTGGGTATAATCATAATAACTTGCGACAACATATAACCATGAGCTAAAAAAAGGCACAATACACATATGCATGATTGCGTTTATAATATAAACAATAATTAATCATTTATATTATATAGGTCATTCCATTCTATTCCATTCATGTCTCTCACTCCCGTTGAACTTACCCGCGAATCATTTAAGGGATTGCTCGAATTCAACTCAAAGAAAAACCGACATACGATTCTGAAACTTACCGCCGATTGGTGTCGTCCATGTAAAACAATCAAGGATCTAGCAATCCAGCAAGTCGCAAATCTCTCGGCCAACGAATGTTCAATCGAATGCTACGAAGTGAATGTAGATGATTCTCTCGATTTTTACGCATTCATGAAACAGAAGAAAATGGTGAATGGAATCCCGGTCTTCCTTTTTTATAAAGCCAACAATACCGAATATATTCCAGATGATTCCGTTACTGGTGCGAATCCACCTGACATCGTTGCGTTCTTTGCCAGATGCGCCAAGGTCTAGCGTAGCGTATTATCATTACAAGTAATTGTTATACGTTTCATGTTATTTGCCTCCCAGTAAATAACATAAAATCATAATAATAATAAACATAATAATCATAATAATAAGTATTCGAACTCCATGGAATCTCTCGATCTTAATATCGACAATTATAATCTTCCAGACATTCTTGCGCTGTTCAATCTGCCAACCTTATTCAACGATGCGGATTTAAAACGCGCCAAACTCGAAGTATTAAAGACGCATCCAGATAAAAGCCAGCTTCCGAAAGAGTATTTTCTTTTCTTCACTAAGGCATATCGCATTATCCATCAAATCTATACGATACGCCATCCTGCTACCAACGAACATTATACAGAACGAGTCGAGCGAACACCGCGCACATCGGCGGTTCCGTCGTTGCGGTGTGTCGGTAAAGATACACTCCGCGAGCCTTATACACCAATGGAGACAGCAGGGGCTGCGGCAACAGCAGCTGCCAAATCGATCGTAGATTATGGGCGTATGATGCGCCAGGAAGGATACCAGCCAGACGCCAACGATGAATATTCACAAGCAACGCATGAGAGAATGAAACGTCGTTTGGACGAGATGATGACTGGTAGGAGTGGTGGTGCGCACAGCGGCGAGGCAGACAAAGCAACAAAGGTGAGTGAATTTAATCGTTGGTTTAATGAAAAATTTGAGCAGTATCGACTAAAAGATGAAGAACTTGAGACAGGATATGAGGAGTGGTTTCGTGATGGACAAACAGAAGAAGATCAACATCCGGATCAAGACGGCACCGAAGGCGGTAATTGGTCAGACAAAGTCGCCATACTAAATCAACGCAAGCAAGAACTCCGGAACAAATATGCGCTTGTCGAGAGAAAGGAACTGGAATACGTCGGCGGTGGCGGCGGAGGATACGACCTCACGAGAGAACGTCCCCAAGAATATTCAAGCGGGATATTTGACAGCCTGAAGTATGAGGACCTGAAGAAAGCGCATACGGAAACGGTGATTCCCGTAACCGAAGAAGACTATTACAAAACCCGTAGATTCAATACTGTAAATGAATTACAAACATTTAGAGACCAATCGCGTCGGGATTTATACAGTCAAACAAATCCAGCGGAGCAAAGGCAAATCTATGAGCAGTCGCGGGTGCGTCAAGAAGAGGAAGACACACGACGCGCATTCATTTTAGCCAAACAAGATGAAATCTCTCGTGATATTCATAAGAAATTGTATTCGGATATATTTCGGTTGGAGAATTGACATGATAATAGACGTTCATTATATAATAAACTCAAACTACTAATATTTACCGCGGCGACAAATATGCAAAGAAAATAGCAAAGGCAAACCCGAATTGGGCGCATTCGTTATGTGACACCCGCGTCGATTGTTTATGACAACTTGACTCAAACAGAAGATGATGAATTCATTCCGCACTCAATTTCGGACAATTTCTCTTGAATTTTGATTTTTTGTTGTTCGGACAAAGCAACATGTTGCTGACTCAACAGCGCAGTCAATAGTTTGTGTTCGTTGAGCTGTCCAGCCGTGTTGAATAACCGACAAACAAACACGCAATTGTACAGCGTGTGATTTTTTGAATTGTCCAATCGTTCAAGACTGAAATAGTTCCATGTGTCTCGTTTAAATGAAAACGGTATTCCTGTGTAATGACATTTGCATTTTTGTTGAACCATCTTTTGATATAATTTTTCCAACGTTAGGTCAAATGGCTCTATAGTGGGGTTTCGTTTGCTGACTTTGTCTTGTTTTTTGTAGTTAAACAACATTAGGCTCAACACTGCCTTCAAATGTTTTGTATTAACCAATTTGCTGTATTCAGGATTTATTTTTTTACCATTATTGTTGATGATTTGACAAGGCACAGTTACTCCATTTTGTATTGGTGTATTATTATACCAAACATTAAACCTAGAAACCAATTCTTTGGTGCACGAAGGCTTTGAGAATTCATTTGCAAATAACGTAAATGCTTCTTTCCAAGCTTCTAATAAATCGGGTATTGCTTGTTGTTGCTGAACATTAAATTCTCTTGCGATTAAACAACAATTTTCAGGAGTGTGTTCTTCGCCCGGTTTATTGTTTTGCACACTGATGGTCCAACTGTGATTTTCTTTTTGTCCTTGAAATAAAGGAATGTTGCTTATGCAACATGTTTTTGGCTGTGAAACGAACCACTCTTTTGTGAGTTTTGGATATGATTTCAATAAAATTCGAATGTATTCATCTGTTATTTTTGAACGCACAGCGGAGACATTTTTTGTGCATTCTCTGCAACCATAAAATGGCGTGTTTGACATGACTTCTTTGCCTGATTCTCTTTCGTCATTTGTTTTTGAATGACCTGCGTATTCAGTATTGAAATACATTGGTGTCAAAGGAAATTCTCTTCCACATCTAACACAAGTTTCATACACGCATTTATTCCCGACCGGAACTATTATCTCACATATATCGCCACCACTACCATCACCACCCAAACCAAACTGAAACCCATCCGTATGAACTCTGCGATTTTTCTTATGGATAGTCGTATGTGTGGATGCGTCATTCGGTTTCATTTCAATAGTTTTTTTCATTTCAATAAATTTTAAATGATTTTGGTGTTTGACATGATGATGCTTAGTGTTTTTAGTGTAATGACCACCACATTCGCATTCCATGCTATTTTCGGTTTGGTTTGGTTGTGGAATGTTTCCGACGTTTAATTTAATATCGTCCTTCCATTTTTGAATCAAACGATCGTGTTCCTCTTTCAACCTTTTGTCAGTTTTCGTTTTTTCACCGTGTGTATATGTTTTTCGTCTCATGCCTTTCACACCAATAGCAAGATACATTTGCACACATTTATGATTCTAAATCAATTTTTTATTTACATAACACTTTTATAAAAATAACACTTTTATAAAAATAACACTTTTATAAAAATAACAAATGTAAAATGATGTATTACACCTCCTTAAAAAAATACACCTGTTCCTCTATGCATAAATCTCTCCAATGCATTTCCTTAATTTGTTTTTCGTTGTCTTCGCCTATAAATCCAACCCAAACTCCGGTCATTCCACCTTCTTCATACCATTCGTTTTTTACCCAGCAATTTGGATATTTATCCAACAACCCACTCAACCATTTGAAATTGGGCCTCCATTTTGTGTACATGTCTACGCAAATGCCACGGTTTCCTCGTTTGATGATTCGGACATGTTCGTTATGAACGCTTTCATTATATTCATCATTTTTTTTGTATTGTATTTCATTTGCAACAAGTTCATTCAACTCTTCGGCTGATTTTTCGCAAGTGATTGTCAGTTTATTCCAACAGTCGTTGCCCATTTTCCGTAATTGTGATGTGGGTTGTGATTATTTGTACATATAAATATGCATTCTCATTTAAATCATTTTGTGAATAATGTGTGTAATTTGTTTGTAGGCTTGAAAAAAGGAACCACACGTAATACGCAAAACGCAAAACGCAAAACGCAAAACGCAAATGAACCAAACGGAGACAACCATTTACATCAACTGCGTATTTGAAGCCATAACATGGAACGGATTTTAATGTTAGTTACCTCAGCAAAGATAGAATTGGTTTCGCACATAGCATACCAGGTGAGTGTGCCGTCGTATGTAAAGAAGACTGTGTTTCCAAAATGTAATTAATCGTAAGTCTGTCTGTGTAAAGACAAACAAAATGAAATATAATAATTCTACCACTTTTTTATATATTTTTATTCTATACGATATCATAAAATAATAATAACAATACAATTTAAGAAACATTAATCATTTTATTATATTATATAAAGTAAAATACCTCCGATGCTCGAAAACAAAGTCGTAAAATTGGCAATCGCTTACCTACTTATTATGTTGATTGGTTTCATTTATAACAAATATAAGAAAACAATCGAAGTGAAAGAGCAATATGATGATGGACAACTCATCCAGAAGTATCTCTTGAACGATAGTAGCCTCACGAAGAACAACAAACCGATTCTCTGGGTTCATATTGAATTCGACAAAAACGCGCGGTCATGGGAGAGTTTTGGATCTAGAACGAGTGATAATCTGAATCAACCGTATCAATATCTCACGATCCGCAATATTATTGAACACTGTGGCGAGAGCTTTAACGTATGTCTCATCGACGATGACGCATTCGTGAAGATTATACCAGAATGGCGCACGCGCGTTGAACATCTTCCGCGCCCACTTCGCACACATGTCCGCGACCTCGCACTCGCAACAATACTTCACATCTACGGCGGATTTCTGATTCCGAGTTCATTTATATGTTTTCACAACTTGCGTTCGCTCTACGATGCTCATCTTCAAGCAGCGAATGTCGTGATGGGCGAACTTCGAAATACGTCATCTCTCGCTGCGGAGAAACAGTACTCACCATCGACGAAGATGATGGGCTGTCGTAAATTCGATCCGGTAATGAAAGAATATATGGAATTTTTGATGGACATCAATAACCGCGACCAAACGCATGAAATGGATTTTACAGGTGAAACGACAAGATGGTGGTGTGCGAAACAAGCCGCAGTTCCAAAAGCGGTTAGTCTTATTCCAGCTGAAGAACTTGGTGTGAAAACAACAACGAATAAACCGGTTCTTATTGAAGAACTCCTTGCCGACGTCGATGTCCCGCTATCACCCACTGCTGCTGGCATCTACATTCCAGAACACGAAATACTTCGCCGAAGCAAGTTTCAGTGGTTCGCGCGTCTCTCGCCGAAACAGGTGCTTGAATCAAATACGCTGGTGGGGAAGTATCTGTTAATAAAAGCGTCTGGGTGCTAGAACCGCCACTCGCACCACATCTAGCGCCGCCATGTCACACCCCCGCCCTCCTCGTATCTAGCACAGTTTATCGCCCTGCGTCGTGTGGGGGCGCAACCCCACGCGTAACCCCACTAGGTTGTTCGTAAATAGTGCCAATTCAATATCATGCTCATGTATGTTATGGAATATCGTGATGTATTTACAAATCAACGATGTAATTCGATATTTGATGTCTTCACTAAACAGGGGTGTCATCTTCACAAATAAGAAATAATTATCCAATATATCCAACACCGAATACCCTTCATCGTTCAATTGAAATAATATTTGATTTGCGCGGCGCAAACGTGTATTCACATCAAGACTATCATCCAATATAATTTGTGTATATTCTTCGAAACGATGAAATCCAATATTGGTACAAATTTTATTCGCAAGTTCTAGAGTAATCTCTCGATCAATTAGTTTCGTCTTTTCCAAATAGTTAATGAGCGTTCGCACCGAGCCGTTCGAAACCCGTAGAAAAAAATCCTCCGCATCAGCTGTAATCATCAAACGTTCATTCATTTTTATTTTTAACATAATTTTATTCAAGCAACTACGGTTTAGCTGATTAATTTTAACAATAATATTACGGGTCTGAAATGTATCGACAACTTTTTGAATATTGGTGCATGATGAAATAAAATGAACATTATGGCTGTATTTATCAATACAATTTCGGAAAACTTGCTGTCCTTGTTCGTTGATTAAATCGATATCATCTAGCAACACGATCTTCTTTTTTCCAGGTATCATCGTCATTGTTTGACAAAACACCTTCACATCGTTTCTATAATATTGAATCCCTTGTTCTTTCAAACTATTGAGAACCAAAATGTTTTCTTTGATTGTCGTATTATTACATCCAGATTTTTTGTAATACTCGCGGATCATCGCATTAATAATAGACGTTTTCCCTGAACCAGATTCGCCATAAAACATAATATTCAAGTTGTCCATCTCGATAAGACTATTGATGATTGTAACCGTATTTTCATCTAATTGTTCAAAATCCGGTA